>ERZ1026968.117-NODE-117-length-42831-cov-7.072330_pt1 | contig 42831 bp, 32 predicted proteins | sample MGYA00519295_ERZ1026968 | MGnify/ENA primary metagenome ERZ1026968 (study PRJEB26926, sample SAMN06164480) | human gut metagenome | biome: ENVO:00009003; feature: ENVO:2100002; material: ENVO:00002003 | host: Homo sapiens | place: USA | collected 2012 ...
AGATGTGTATAAGAGACAGGACAATCAGATCCAGCAGGCGGCCGCGAAGTTCCTTCAGCCTGCCGGCATTGGGCGTTTTCATGGCGTCGGTGCCGCCGTATATCCCGGCTGCGGCGCAGTCGTACATCTTGAAATCGACCTTGTACACGTTGGCGAAGCGCTTTATTAGCTTCCAGTCCACGCATTTGGCGGCGTCCGACGGCAGGAGGTCGATGATGACAGTGTCGCCTTTAGCGCGAAGTTCCTGTGCCAGGGCGATGGTCACGTCCTTCTTCCAGTATTTCATCAAGGTCTCGCCAAGCGGGGCTACATGGCTCTTGAAATCAAATCTGTATGGCTTGATGATGTCATCGGGCCGCAGCCAGCCATACAGCGACGAGACGATGCGCACGTTGTCACGCAGGAACTCTCTTTGCGCCCCGTCGTATTCAGCAAGCCGCAGCTGACGGAACACTACGCCGGTAAATGCCTCGATGGCGCGGAGGCCCGTCGTTTTGTTGGGAAACTCGTATATCATGCGGCGCAGCGAGGCGGCAAGGCGCAGGGTGATGCCGGCCTCGGCTGCCAGCTGCTCGGGCGTGCGGTCGCGCAGCGAGTCCATGATGGCATTGGCGATGCCGCCGAACAGCGGCCGGCACTCCGCGAATTCCTCCCGGCTCACCTCCGTCTCCACGGACGCCATCGTTTTCGATTCAGCTATCAGTATCATGCCCTGCACTATTATGATTTGTTAACGTAAATATTCATAAATAATTATTAACTTTACGCATCCTAACACCATAAAACTGATACATGAAACTCGGAATATTATCGCTATCACTTCTCACGGCAGGCTGTCTGAGCATTGCAACCGCTAAAGAAACCGTCATGATCAATCCGGACAGGACCTATCAGTCCATCGACGGATTCGGCGCGTCGGACGCCTGGAGCATGCGCTTTGTCGGCGAGATGCCGCAGGCCACACAGAATGCCGTGGCCGACCTGCTGTTCAGCTCCGACACATACGCCAACCGTAATCCCAAGGGCATCGGTCTGAGTATCTGGCGCTTCAACATCGGCGCCGGCAGCGTAGAGCAGGGCGACAGCAGCCGGATCAATTTCGGCACCCGCACCGATTGTTTCCTCAACCCTGACGGCACATACGACTGGAACAAGCAGGCCGGACAGCGACGGTTCCTGAAGTTGGCCAAGGAGCGTGGCGTGCCTTATCTGCTCGGATTCCTGAACTCGCCGCCGGTATATTTCACACAGAACGGCCTGGCCACCAACACCGGCCGTGGCGGCACATACAACCTGCAACCCGACAAATACGGTGACTTCGCCCGGTTCATGGCCGATGTAATCGTTGGGCTGAAGCAGCACGACGGCATCACCATAGACTACATCTCCCCCGTCAACGAGCCTGACGGCCACTGGAACTGGCTTGGCCCGAAGCAGGAAGGCACACCGGCCACCACCCGCGAGATAGCGCGCGTGGCCCGCGAACTGGACCGGGAATTCACACGCCGCGGCATCGACACGAAAATCACCATCCCCGAATCGTCCGACTACCGTTGCATGATGGCCACCCACATGACCGACTGGCAGCGCGGCTACGAGATCCGGGCCTTTTTCACGCCCGACAGCACCGACACATACGTGGGCAACCTCAAGCACCTGCCTCGCCTTATGGCCGGTCACAGCTACTGGACCAACACGCCGGTCGAGACAATGAAGGCAACACGCATCGCCCTGAACGACACGCTGAATAAATATGGCGTGGACTTCTGGCAGAGCGAGGTGTGCATCATGGGCAACGACGAGGAAATAGGGGGCGGCAACGGCTACGACCGCACCATGAAGACGGCCCTGTACGTGGCCCGAATGATCCACCACGACCTGGTATACGCCAACGCCCGCACCTGGCAGTGGTGGCGCGCCATCGGCGGCGACTACAAGGACGGCCTGCTGCATCAATACAAGGATGCCGCCACAGGCAACGACACCATCGTGGATTCCAAACTCCTCTGGGCGTTGGGCAATTACAGCCGCTTCATCCGTCCCGGCGCAGTGCGAATCGATGTATCCGCCATTGACAGCAAAGGCAAGCCCGTGGCCGATTCCGTTACCGATCCATACGGGCTGATGCTTTCGGCCTACCGCAACGCCGACGGCTCGATTGTATTAGTGGCCATCAACTATTCGGACCAACCCAGGGACTTCGTCCTGCAGCTCCCGGACAAGAAGATGACGCTACGCCAATCCTACACTACATCCGACCGCGACGGCGAGAACCTGGCATTCAGAAAGCAGAACCTCAAATCCGGCACGACCGTCCGGATCCCGGCCAAATCAATCGTGACCTTTACAGAATAACAACCTTCCGATCACACACAATATGGAAACCTTGAAACATATTCTGCTGCTGGCTCCGCTATCGGCCGCACTGCTGAGCGCGTGCACGTCACGCCCCGTAAAGACCGCCGACTACCGGGTGGTGCCATTACCCCAAAGCATCGAACTGACCGCCGGAGCAGAACCCTTCGTAATGTCCGGCAAGACAGCACTGAGCGTCAACCCGTCTGACTCCGCCATGATGAAGAACGCGGAGCTGTTCTCAGGATACATCAACGACCTGACAGGCATCAGGCTGAAGACAAAACAGAATCAGGACCGAAACGTCATAAAGCTGCGCTCGGAGCTTCCCGACAGCTGCAGCGAGGCATACGACATCCGCGTCTATACGGACAGCATCGTGGTGAACGGTGCCTCCCCTGCCGGCACGTTCTACGGCCTGCAGACGCTACGCAAGGCCATCGCGCCCGACAGCACCCGCAGCTTCAACGTGGCATATCCCGCAGCCCATATCTACGACAAGCCCCGTTTCGCATACCGGGGCGCCCACTTCGACACCGCACGCCATTTCTTCGCTCCCGACTCGGTCAAGATTTTCGTCGACATGCTGGCCCTGCACAACATCAACACCTTCCACTGGCACCTGACCGACGACCAAGGCTGGCGTATGGAGATCAAGAGCCATCCCGAACTGGCAGAAAAAGGGCAGTGGCGCTCGGGCACCGTCATCGGCCCCATGAAGGAAGGGGAACAGGAACATCTGAACGTGTACGACACCGTCCGCTACGGCGGCTACTACACCCAGGACCAGATACGCGACATCATCAGTTATGCCGCCGACCGTCACATAACCGTCGTGCCCGAAATCGACATGCCGGGACACATGCAGGCCCTTCTCTCCGTCTATCCGGAATTAGGCTGTACCGGCGGCCCGTACGAGGCATGGAAAGGCTGGGGCATCTCCAGGGAAGTGCTGTGCGCCGGCAATGACAGCGCATTCAGCATCATAAAGGACGTGCTTGACGAAGTAGTGAACCTGTTCCCGAGCGAATACATCCACATCGGAGGCGACGAATGTCCCAAGGACCGTTGGAAGGAATGCGCCAAGTGCCAGGCCAGAATCAAGGAATTAGTGCTGCGCGCCGACAGCCACAGCACGGCCGAACAGAAACTGCAGACATGGTTCATGGCCAAGGCCGCGGACTATCTTCAGCAGCGGGGCCGCAAGGTGATAGGCTGGAACGAGATGATGGAAGGCGGGCTGCCCGAGGGTGCCGTGGTCATGTCGTGGGTAGGCATAGACGGTGCCATCGAGGCCGCCCGCATGGGTCACGACGCCATCCTGACGCCCTTCGAGTCCCTGTACTTCGACTTCGCGCAGGGCGACCCGGCCCGGGAGCCGTTGGCTGCGTCCTGGAGCCATCCCGTCCTGCTGAAGGATGTGTACGATTTCAATCCCGCGCCCGAAGCCCTCACAGCCGACCAGCAGCGTCATATCGTGGGCGTACAGGCCAACCTGTGGTGCGAATATGTCCCGACGTTCCGTCACGCGCAGTATATGGAGCTGCCGCGCATGGCCGCCCTGTCCGAAGTGCAGTGGTGCGAGCAGGACAAGAAGGATTTCAACGATTTCCTGAAGCGTCTCCACGGCCTTGCGGCTCATTACGACGCCATGGACTATAACTATGCCCGCCATACCATAGCCCCTCCCTCCGGCAAGTGATATGGAGAACCTGATAATATCGTTCATACTCGGCCTGTCCGTCATGTTTTTCGGCATGACGGCATGGCTGTTTTTCCGCCGCGACGGGCGCCTGTCGGTCATAGTGGCCTCGCTGATGACGCTGTTGGGCCTGCAATGCTTCTGTTCATTATGGTTCATCCTGGAGGACGTATATCTCCACCCGTATTACTGGAAGATGCTGACCTGTATCGACATTGTGGCCGTGCCGTTCTATGCCTTGATCCTGAAGGAACTGGTCAGACCCGGCAGCGTCTCATGGAAAGTATCCCTGGCCAATGTGTTGCCCTTTGCCATAGTCGGAATCCTGTATGCCGTCATCGGCACGGGGGTTCTCTATTGGATCATGATAGCCGGTGCCGGCATGTACGGTGTCTATTACCTGATATGGACGCATTTCAACATAATCCGGTATAACCGTCAGCTCAAGGAGCAGTATTCGTTCACGGAGAACATCAATCTTGACTGGTTGCGCAAGATACTGTGGTTCTTCTTCGCGCTGCTGGCCATCTGGATTGTCGACACTGTGTGCGTGCACGCCAATATGGATTGCTTCTATCTGACGGCTTCCATGGTGATGTGGATGATCATCGACTACTTCATCTACCGGCACGAGGCCGTGATGGAAAGCCTCGGAGCCCGAGACGGCGAGACTGAGGAACCCTCCGCCGAAGTCCCCGCTTTGTCGGAATTAGGCGTGCGCATCGAGCGGCTTTTCAACGACGAGCTGGTGTTCCTGAACCCGGACCTCAAGATATCGGACATAGCCGCGGCCGTGGGGTCCAACCGCACGTATGTCAGCGCATATTTCAACCGCGAGGCCTCGTCCACTTTCTACGATTACGTGAACGGCCTGCGCGTACGGCACGCCTGCCGTCTGCTCCGGGACACCGACTGGAGCATAAAACTGATAGCCGAACGGTCCGGCTATAATTCCCCGCAGGCCTTCATCCGGGTTTTCACCAAGACCAAAGGGATCTCTCCTTCCGATTTCAGGGCCTCCGGGTGTGCCTGACTGTCACGCCGTTGTGATAAGGTTAATGGATTTTGCCGCATTGTTAACAGCCTTTTGTCGGATTGTTAACTCTTTTTGTCAGAATAAAAGGGCATCGAAATGCAGTTTACGTATCTTTGCGAGGCAAACCAAAATCAATCTTAACATGACCAACAAACTCATCACAGCGGCAGCCATCGCGTGCGCCTCACTGATTCTCGCTTCCTGCGGAGGCGGCTCATCGTCCGATTCCAGATTCTTCGGCAACGTCCCCGGCCTCTGCGCCAAATGGGAACAGACCAACGACGGACTGAAGGAGAAATTCAAGACGGCCGATTCGGCGGAAGCCGCAGGCAAAATCATGGACGAGGCCAATGCCTCCAAAGAGGAATACAAGGCAAAGATAGAGGAGGCCGCCAAGGGGCTGGACGGCAAGACCATCGAGATTCAGTCCACACCTCAGTTCACGGTCAATTCGCCCCTCACGCTGACATTCGACCGCATGTCCAGCATGGATCCACGCTTCAAACTCGCAGGCGACATAGTGGCCGGCGAAAACTATCAGAGCGAGAACGCCAGATCACTCTCCGACGGGTCCGACCCCTCCCGCTATAAAGGACTCTCCCAGCATGTATATCTCATCGGCCTCGACAATGAAGGCAACAAGGTGCTGGAATCGAAAATAGGCTATTTCCCCATGGACCTTATCAACGACACCGAGTTAGGCGTCAAGGCCGGCACTCCCCTTGAGCTGGAAACATTCACCATCCACGACGGCAATATGGAAGGGTGCATCAAGGCCACTACCCTACAACTCTCATATATAGAGAAATAACAATCAATCCACTTAATCACGACTTACATAAAAAAGAGTGCGGCCCCCCGGGTCGCACTCTTCTGATATGATTTCGTAAGAAATTAGCCTTCGAACTTCTTCAGGATCAGGCAGGCGTTGTGGCCGCCGAATCCGAACGTGTTGGAAAGCACGGTCTTGACGTCGCGCTCCACAGCCTTGTTGAAGGTGAAGTTGAGCTTGGGATCCACCTCGGGATCGTCGTCGCCTTCCTCATGGTTGATGGTGGGCGGGATGATTCCGTCGGTGATGGTCTTGACACTGAACAGGGCCTCGATGGCGCCTGCGGCACCTAAGAGGTGTCCGGTCATGGACTTTGTTGAGCTCAGGTTCATCTCGTAGGCGTGAGGACCGAACACCTCGACTATGGCCTTGGCCTCGCTGCGGTCGCCCACGGGTGTGGATGTGCCGTGCAGGTTGATGTAGTCGATGTCCTCGGGCTTCATGCCGGCGTCCTTCAGGGCGTTCTCCATCACGAGTTTTGCGCCCAGGCCTTCGGGATGAGTGGCTGTGATGTGGTAAGCGTCGGCGCTCATGCCGCCGCCGGCCACCTCGGCATAGATGTGTGCGCCGCGGGCCTTGGCGTGCTCAAGTTCCTCGAGCACAAGCGCTGCGGCACCCTCGCCGATCACGAAACCGTCGCGCGAGCCGCTGAAGGGACGCGATGCGCCCTTGGGATCGTCGTTGCGCGTGGACAGAGCCTTCATCGAATTGAAGCCGCCCACACCTGCCGGGAATACGGCAGCCTCGGCACCGCCGGCCACGATGGCGTCGGCCATGCCCAGACGGATCACGTTGAAGGCGTCAACCAGCGCATTGTTCGAGGATGCGCATGCCGATACCGTAGCATAGTTGGGACCGCGGAACTCGTGCTTGATCGAGATGTGGCCCGCTGCTATGTCGGCAATCATTTTTGGAATGAAGAAGGGATTGTATTTCGGACCCTGCTTCTCTCCGTTGACGGCATACCATCCGGCCTCTTCCTCAAAGGTGTGAAGGCCACCGATACCGGCGGCGAAAATAACGCCCACCCGGTTGCGGTCAACGCCTTCATTCTCCAGACCGGCGTCGGCTATCGCCTCGTCGGCTGCCGTCATCGCGTACATCGCGTACAGGTCCAGCTGGCGCATCTGGCGACGGTCGAAATGATCCGCCGGATTAAAGCCTTTTACCTCGCATGCGAACTGTGTCTTGAACTGACTCGCATCGAAGTGGGTGATCGGGGCTGCGCCGCTTTCGCCGCGCTTGGCGGCTTCCCACGTGCTGGCTACGTCATTGCCCAACGGGTTGATCGTGCCCAGTCCCGTCACTACAACTCTCTTTAATTCCATTTATCTGGTCGGGGATTGGCCCTTTTTATTTTACGTGTGCCTCGATGTAAGCAACTGCGTCGCCCACTGTCTTGATTTTCTCTGCCTCGGGCTCGGGAATCTGAAGATCGAATACTTTCTCGAACTCCATGATCAGCTCAACGGTGTCGAGGCTGTCTGCGCCAAGATCCTTGTTGAATTCTGCTTCGGGTGTTACCTCGTTCTCGTCTACCGTCAGCTTCTCGACGATGATGTTCTTTACTTTCTGTTCTACGTCAGACATGTCTTTGTGTATTTTGGTTAATTATTTCCAGGGGTGTCGGTCCGGAGCCGGCATTTCACCGCCGTCCTGACCAATGTTCCTATTGTTATTGCGGCGTGTCAGGCTACATTTCAGCAGTTTCAGACACTCCATTATTCGGTTTAGAGTGCAAAATAAGCGAAAAAAATCGAATTAAAGAAATTTTTAGCCATAAATCTGCACAAGCTCCCGTTTCCTGTGCAAAATATCGCCTGACCGCGCCCCCTCTTTCTTCGGCTGCCGCCTCAGGACGGGCAGAACGGCCTCTATTTGGGCTTCAGGAGGAGGCGTGCGGAATGAGGCAGGGAGGCGATGGCCAGGGCGAGGTCGTTCATCCGGTGGAATTCGGCATAGCCGGATGTCGATTTACGGCCCACGTTCTCGGGCCAAGGTGCCAGCAACAGCAGCCGCCCGTCGCAACATAAATCAAAATCAGCACCCTTAGGCTTGAACCGCTCCTCGAAGCCTTGGTCCTTCAGCATTATCATCCTGCCGCCGTTATCGCGGGCATATTGCACTATGGCCTTCTCGGCCGGATGGATTGCCGGCGTGATCGGCACCGCTCCCCTGTCTATCTCAGCCCGGCACCGTTCGGAATACGTCTGGAATTCCTGTTCGCTCCAACGACGGTGAATCCGCACAGGCAACAGACACATCTCCTTCAGCAGGAATATATTGCCGAACGCCGCATATTCATGTCCCGCCACCTCCAGATGCAGGTAGCGCCTGAACAGGTCCGGATAGCGCCTCCTGTAGATATAGCGACGCGGATTGTCCTCCACATACTTGATGGCACGGCCCAGTTGCTCGTGGCTCAGAATCACATGGTCGTGGAAAGTCTCGAACAAGGTCTTTACCTCAGTCAGCCCCTGCAGGCGGCTGCTCGCCTTGGAGCACGCGCCGAAGAAGCCCGCCAGCTCGCTGCCAAGCATCCGCTTCAGCCTGGCTGTGACCTGCAGCACGATATGGATATGGTCCGGCATTATAACGAAGCGCAGTATCCTCATCTCCGGATGATGGGCGGGGATTGACTGGATTTCCTCTTTAATCTTTTCTCCGAGCCGCGTATTATCAGGAATTATCATCTCCCCTTTCCTTATCTCTTGAGCATCCAAGTCCGGAATCTCCGACAGCCGAAGCGACCCGGGCAGAGTGGTAGCGGTTATCATGTAAAAGCCGGGCGAGCAGTAATCGTGAAAGAACGCCCGCTTCGGATGCTTCCGGCCTCCCACTGTACGCGCAGGCTCATTTCCCTTCATGAATTCGGGAAGCGGATGATGGGCCGGAAAGCCGGAGGAGGAAGGCAAGGAGGAAGGCGATGAAGATGAGGAATCAGGGCGCATATTAAGTCTGAATTAAATTAACAGTATTTTTTCTTCTTCGGCTTCCGCCTCAGCACAGCCAAAGAGAAGCCTGCGCTCTCCGTTTCGGTGCTGAGGCGGAAGCCGAAAGAGGCAGGCGCACCGAGGCTGGATCAGAAGGCGGTGCCGTAGGAGGCGCGGTCGAGACTGCGATAGCCGATGGCCTCGGCTATGTGGCGCGAAAGGACCGCAGGGGAACCGTCGAGGTCGGCGATGGTGCGGGCCACGCGCAGAATGCGGTCGAAGGCGCGCGCCGACATGTTGAGACGTTCCATCTGCTCCTTGAGGCGCGCCAGGCCTTCGGCGTCGGGCCACGCGTATTTGCGCAGCAGGCGCGAGTTCATCTGCGCGTTGCAGTATATTCCCTTCTCGTTCCTGAATCGTTCCTCCTGGATGCGGCGCGCCTCTATGACGCGTGCCCTGATGACGGCTGAACTCTCGGCCGGCTCCGTCGAGGCCATGTCGTCGAAGGCCACAGGCTCGATCTCCACATGCAGGTCTATGCGGTCCAGCAACGGACCGCTTATCTTGTTCATATACTTGGCCACGGCACCGGGAGTGCACGTACATGGACGTGTGGGATGGCCGTAATATCCGCATGGGCATGGATTCATTGACGCTACCAGCATGAAGCTCGCCGGATACTGCACCGTGTACTTTGCCCTGGACACGGTGATGACACGGTCCTCGATGGGCTGTCTCAGCACTTCAAGGACGGAGCGGGGAAATTCAGGAAATTCGTCGAGAAAGAGCACACCGTTATGTGCCAGGCTTATCTCGCCGGGCATCGGGTTGGCGCCGCCGCCCACCAGGGCTACGGGCGAGACGGTGTGATGCGGTGTGCGGAACGGACGGGAGGTCATCAGCATGTCGCCGCGCCGCAGTTTGCCGGCCACGGAATGTATTTTGGTAGTCTCCAGCGCCTCGCCCATGCTGAGCGGAGGCAAGATTGACGGGAGCCGCTTGGCCATCATCGACTTGCCGGCTCCTGGAGGACCCACCATAAGCAAATTATGACCGCCGGCGCATGCCACTTCGAATGCCCGCTTCACCGATTCCTGGCCCTTGACTTCCGAGAAATCGAAATCGAAATGCCCTGCATCACGCGCAAACAGAGCGCGAGTGTCTATCCTCATGGGCTGCAACGTGGATGTGCCGGTCATGATCTCGGCCACGTCACGCAGATTCCTTGCGCCATACACTTCCAGCCGGTCCACTACGGCGGCTTCGGTCACGTTGGCCTCCGGTACTATCAGTCGCCTAAGTCCCATGGCCCTGGCCTTCACTGCCATTGGCAGCGCGCCCTTGACCGGCAGCAGCGACCCGTCAAGACTCAGCTCACCGGCTAGCATGTATTGGTTCAGATCAGGCACCTTCAGCTGTTCGGAGGCTGTAAGCAGGCCTATGGTGATGGGCAGATCGAACCCGGAGCCTTCCTTCTTGACGTCGGCGGGAGCCAGGTTGATGGTGATGCGCATGTGGGGAAACGAGAAGCCGCTGTGCTGCATGGCCGCGACGATGCGGTCGTAGCTCTCCTTGACTGTCGTGTCGGCCAGACCGCTGACATTGTATGCGGCGCCTTTGCCTATGTCGGTCTCGATGGTCACCGCCATCGCGTCAATGCCCTGTATGCTCGCGCTATATACCTTTGTCAGCATGGCCCCTCTGTTATTTGTTTTTGGCTTCCGTATTCTTCCTCATGCCGGCGGTCTCGCGGAGTTTGCGGGCGGCATCGTCCATCGATGTGCCGCGGTAGAGGATCTTGCCCTTTTTGCCCACCACGATGAAGCATGGAGCCTTCTCGATACCTAAGGAAACGGCGGCGGGATCGGCGAACGAGAGGGGCATCCATGCCACCACCGCGCCCTTCAGCGAGTCCATGCGGGCCTGATAGCGCCAGCTCGACGAGTCGTTTTCAAGAGACACACTGACAATCTGAGGCTTGCCTGAATCAGTGCGCTCCTTCAGCAATTGCTTCATCTTGGAGACATCGTCCTTGCGCGCATCATAGTTATTGTATGAAAAATATAACAAAGCCGGCTGCTCGCTGAAGCCTATGGTATCGGCGCCGTTACCGGCCGTGCGTAGAATCAGCGGAGAAGCCGTCTGCTTCAACGGCTCAAAGCCGCCTATCAGATCCGAGCGGCTCATCAGTTCCGTCCAAAACACATCCGCGGCCTTACCCTTCAAGGTCTTGGACAGAGACTCGAATCCGGCCGTATCGATGCTACGGTCATAATAGACCTCCAGCAGGATGGTCGACACGGGATCATCGGGATTGGCCCTTACATACTTAGCCACGGCGTCGTTCACCCTCTTGTTGTCGCGGCCACTGAGCGCCGTGCGGTTTTCGGCACGCCATGTGCTGAGGGTTGCGTTAATGTCGTTGCCCGACACGGTCCATGCAGCGGGCGACGAACTGTCGCCCGTTATTTCAATCTTATCGCCGCGCTCGGCATATATCACCACACCCGGTTCCTGCGCCCCCTGAAACACGTAAATCAGAGTCGGATTGCGGGTCACCCCCTTCATCTGACATTTTCCCTGCTGCACCACCGCCACCTGGTCGTAGAGCCACCCCTTTTCGGAATCCGACACATAATAGAGCATGGTGTAGCTCTCGTTCACGCCGGCCGGCAGCCTGAATTCCACCCGGAACTCATTCTTGACGCAGGAAGCCAGCGTCAGAAGCATCAACGCCCCCAACGGCAGGAATCCAAGGAATTTGCGCAGACTTTGGGTCATAGTGTCATTATATGAATTCCTCTCCGAAACGCTCCTTCACCTCGTTTACCAGCTGACGTATCTTCTGTTCGTCAGCGACAGGATACACCAGCAGGGCGTTTCCGGTATCGGCCACTATGTATCCGTCCAGACCGCCGGCCACTATTATCTTGTTTCCTGTAGTGGCGAATATCGAGTTTTTGCAGTCGCCGGCCAACACCTTGCACCCCTGTGTCACGTTGCCCGCATGCGATTTGGGGGAGTGCTCGTACAGAGCCTTCCATGAGCCGAGGTCCGACCATCCTAAGTCAGCGGCCTCCACATATACGTTGCGGGCCTTCTCCATGATGGCATAATCCACGGATATGTTGGGAGAGTTGGGGAATACCTTCTCGATAAAGTCCGTTTCCTGCGGAGTATTGTAATAACCCGTTCCGGCCTCGAAAATATTGGCTATTTCGGGGGCATACTCGGCGAAAGCCTTCAGCACGGAATCGGCGCGCCACAGGAACATGCCGGAGTTCCAGTAAAACTCGCCGCTGTTCATGAACAGCGTGGCCATCTCCAGATTTGGCTTTTCGGTAAACGACTTGACGTGGCGGATGTTGTGCTCCTCGTCGAACATCTCGCCGAGCTGAATATAGCCGTAACCGGTGTGCGGACAGGTGGGCCTGATGCCGATGGTGAGCAGCCGGTCGCCTTCCTCCACGAATTTCATTCCGTTGCGCACGGCATCGTGGAATGCCGTCTCGCGCAGAATCAGATGGTCGGACGGAAGAGTCACTATCGACGCCTCCGGATTCTGGGCATATATGTGACGAGCGGCCCAGCATACACACGGAGCGGTGTTGCGGCGCGCAGGCTCAAGCAATATATTGGCAGGATTGACATCCGGCAACTGCTCGCGCACCGTATTCATATACGCCTTGTTGGTGACCAGAATGATATTTTCGATATTGCATATCGGCAGCATGCGGTCTACGGTCATCTGCAGCAGACTGCGGCCCGTGCCGAACATGTCAAGGAACTGCTTGGGCAGGTCCGTGCGGCTCACCGGCCAGAATCGCGACCCGACGCCGCCGCACATTATCACGCAATAGCGGTTGTTTTTCTTACTTGAAGTTTCCATGACTTTTCATTATCAGGCTCCGGCCGTTTCCGGAGCGCTCTTGAACTGATGTTTCACACCCTCCACGACATTAAGCATATAATCCGCCAGTTTCTCGGCCTCGCCTATCAGGTCCATGAAGAAGATACCCTCCTGGTAGCCGTATTCCTTATTATTGATATTGAATATATTGCCGTCGCGCAGAGAGTTGCGCAGATTGTTGATTTCACGTTCTTTGTTGTAGGCCTCCACAATATGGCTTCCTTCCGGACGCTCCATTTCGTCAAGGATGACAAGCATATTGGTCATGGCCTTGGACACCATCTCGAACATCTGGTCTATCTCCTTCATCACGCCGTCGTTGAATTCCACGTGATTCTGGTTCTTGCGCTGCAGGGTCTTGGCCACGTTGAAGCAGCCGTCGCCTATCGATTCGATCTCAGACACGATTCTGAGCATACCCGAGATGCGCATCTTGCCTTCGGGACTGAGACGGCCCTCGGCTATATGGTTCAGATAGGTGCCGATCTCTATCTCCATGCGGTCGGATATCTGCTCGTACTTCTCGATACGGTTGTATATCTGGGTATATTCTTCGCTCTTGGCGTCGAGATGAATCATCTGCTTGCCCATGTTCAGCATACGCTCCACGCGCTTGCCGTACAGCTGAATCTCCTTCTGGGCCTGCAGGATGTTAAGCTCTGAGGCCGACATCAAGCCGCCGCCGATATATTTGAGCGTGAAGTCCTCCTCTTCCTCCTTGTGGCGTGCGGGCACCAGCCAGCATACTATCTTGACATACAGCTTGGTGAACCATATCATGATCATCAGGTTGCAGGCGTTGAACACGGTGGGGAACATGGCGAGGCCGAAAGCCACGCAGCTCTGGGCCGTGGCTGTGTATCCTCCCTTCTCGTCCAGCAGCGTGGTGCCGCGCATCCCGGCTTCCTGGGCCGCGCTGATGTCCATGGGATTCGTGCCGGTGCATATCCTGGTGATGTCGGCCACCAGGTCCATGAAGGGATGGAATATGAACAGCACTATCACCGAGCCGAGCACGTTGAACAGCAGGTGGCCCATGGCGGTGCGCTTGGCGGCGATGTTACCGCTCAGCGACGCTAAGATAGGCGTGATGGTGGTTCCGATGTTGCCGCCTAAGATTATGGCGCAGCCCAGCGTGAACGAAATCCATCCCTGCGAGCACATTATCAGCGTGATGGCGAACGTGGCCGCCGAACTCTGGGCTATCATGGTGAACACGATGCCGAGTGCGAAGAATATCAGCACCGACCACACGCCCAGGCTGGTCCATTCGGTCACGAACTTAAGCATCTCGGGGTTTTCCTGCAGGTTGGGCACATATTCCGAAATCATGTCCAGACCCATGAACAGCAGCGAGAAACCTATCAGGAACTCGCCCAGCGACTTGTAGGCGCTTTTCTTCATAAACAGCATCGGCACGCCGATGGCCAACAGCACCAGTGAATAGTCCGAGATACTGAATTCAAAGCTGAATGCGGAGATAATCCAGGTTGTGACCGTAGTGCCGACGTTGGCGCCGAATATCACCGCCATGGCCTGTTGCAGCGACATCAGTCCGGCGTTCACGAAGCTCACCACCATCACGGTGGAGGCGCTCGAACTCTGAATCAGGGCCGTAATCACTATACCGGTCAATACGCCTGTGACACGGTTGCGGGTCATCACTCCGAGTATGTTGCGGAGACGGTCGCCCGCTACTTTCTGCAAGCCTTCGCTCATAACCTTCATGCCGTACAGGAACAGGCAGATGGAGGCCAGCAGACAGAAAAAGTCTAATAATGTGTAGCTCATGGTCGGGCTATTATGGGCTGTTATAAGTGAGGCGATTTGTACCCTCACCGGTTTTCTTTTTGCAAATTTACCAAATTATTTCCATTATTTTATTAATTTTACCCTCAAATATTATGATTCATGGAAATGTCGATTCTTTTTCCGTCAGACCAGAATGAGTCACAGGCCGCCGACGCGACCCGTCTGACACCGTTTTCCCTCTATAACTCAGCCACATCGCGCGGACGCGAAGTATGGTGTGTCGTGGCCTGCGGCGAGGACCGGGCCATAGGTCGTCAGGGCGAGATACCCTGGCGTCTGAGCGAGGACCTGAAGCATTTCAAACTCGTCACTATGGGACACGCGGTGATAATGGGCCGCAAAACGTGGGAATCGCTGCCTAAGAAACCGTTGCCCGGACGCCGCAACATCGTGGTGACGCGCAACACGAGCTACTATGCTCCCGATGCCGAGACAGCACAGAGCATCGAAGCTGCTGTGGCTTTATGCTCCAACACGGAGCTGCCCATCATCATAGGCGGCGAGCAGGTGTACCGCGAGGCTCTCCCCTACTGCACCAAGGCCATCATCACCTTGGTGGACGTCAAGACGCCCGACGCCGACGCGTTCTTCCCCGAACTGCCCGAAAGGGAATGGCTTATCACCGATGAATCCGAGGAAATGACCTCGGCCAACGGCATCAGATACAAATACCTGACATTCTCGCGCCGATGAGGGTAGTGATCATCAACAAGTCTGACAGCACGGGGGGCGCGGCGGTGGTGAGCTACCGCCTGATGGAAGCGCTGTGCGACGCCGGCGTGGATGCCCGTATGCTTGTGGCCGAACGGCTGCACGACGACCCGCGCGTGGGAATGGCCGCCTCGAACCTCCGGTTGAAAGCCTCTTTCCTGCGCGAACGTCTCGGCATATTCCTGCGCAACGGCATGAACCGCGACACTCTGTTCAAGATCGACACCGCATCGTGCGGAGTGCCGCTGTACCGCCATCCGTGGGTTAAGGAAGCCGATGTGATATGCCTGAACTGGATCAACCAGGGACTGCTCGGTATCGGAGACATACGCCGGCTTCTGAAACTTGGCAAGCCGGTGGTATGGACCATGCACGATATGTGGAACATGACGGGCCTATGTCATCATGCCGGCGAGTGCCCGCGCTGGCGGCAAAGCTGCGGCGAATGCCCGCTGCTCGGAACCCGTAAGGGGCCTAAGGACATCTCCGCCTCGACATGGCAAAGGAAACACCGGCTCTATAATCTGCCCGGCAACCGCATACATTTCGTGGCCGTGAGCCACTGGTTAGAGGACAAGGCAGCGGAATCGGGGCTGTTGGCAAATCAGGATGTGTCGGTGATTCCGAACGCCTTTCATTTTGACGATGCGGAGCCGGAATTTTCCGATGGATTCCGGGGCGACAGGTGCCGCATACTGTTCGGTGCGGCCCGTCTCGACGATACGGTCAAGGGACTGCCCGTAATGGTGCGGGCCACCGAGATTCTGGCTTCCGACTATCCCGACATAGCCAAAAACTGCGAATTGGTAACCTTCGGCAACGTAAAAAATCCCGATTCCATCGCACATTTCGGCATTTCGCACACGCACAGCGGCCTTCTCAGTCCCGACGAGACGCGCCTATTATACGGCACCGGCGACATCGTGGCGTCCACCTCTCTGTACGAGACGCTGCCCGGCACCTTGGTCGAGGGTCACGCATGGGGCTGTGTGCCCGTAGCCACCGACCGCGGAGGCCAGCGCGACATCGTGGACCACGAACGCACCGGTTATATCGCGCATTATGACGGCGTGGAGAACACGGCACGCGACATAGCCCGTGGCATCGCGTACGCTTACGGGGAGCTGCAAAAAAATGGCGCGGCTCTGCGCCACGCCATGTTGTCGTCGGCACGGTCGCGGTTCTCCGCTCAGTCCGTGGCCGCTATGTATCTCGATTTATTCGCCCGTATTAAGGGCTGATTTTTTCATCTCCTTGCCGCCACCGACAGCTTACGCGTCGATGTTGGCGTAAGTGGCGTGAGCCTCGATGAAATCGCGTCGGGGCGCCACTTCCTCACCCATCAGCATGGCGAACGTGCGGTCGGCCTCGGCTGCGTTGGTCAGATTCACCTGCTTCAGCATACGGTTCTCCGGGTCCATGGTCGTCTCCCACAGCTGCTCGGGGTTCATCTCACCCAGACCTTTGTATCGCTGCAGCACCAGACGGTTGCGGTCGCCGTTGCACTTGGTGTCGATGTAACGCTGCACCTGCTGGTCGGTCCAGCAATACTCCGTGGCCTCCCCTTTCTTCTTGCCCTTGACGTCGCAACGATACAACGGCGGAGTGGCTATGTACAGGTAGCCGTTGTCGATGATGGGACGCATGCGGCGGTAGAAGAATGTCATCAGCAGCGTGGCGATATGCGCGCCGTCCACATCGGCATCGGTCATGATGATTATCTTGTGGTAGCGGAGCTTGGTCATGTTCGGGGCCTTGCTGTCCTCCTCGGTGCCGATGGTCACGCCTAAGGCCTTGTACATGTTCACGATTTCCTGCGATTCCAGGATCTTGTGGTCCATCGCCTTCTCCACGTTCAGAATCTTACCGCGCAGCGGCAGGATGGCCTGATAGTGCGGGTTACGCCCCTGCTTTGCGGAACCGCCTGCGGAATCTCCCTCTACCAGGAACAATTCGCAGTCTTCGGGTATGCGGCTCTTGCAGGGAGCCAGCTTGCCGGGCAGTCCGGCGCCGCCGAGGCTGGACTTGTTCTGTACGCGCATCTTGGCGTTGTAGGCCGCGTGGCGCGCCTGTGCGGCCAGCACCACCTTATCCACGATGGTCTTGGCCTGCTTGGGATGCTCCTCCAGGTAATTGCGCAGGGCCTCGCTCACGGCGGTCTGCACCACGCCCATCACCTCGTTGTTGCCTAACTTCGTCTTGGTCTGTCCCTCGAACTGAGGCTCGGCCACCTTGACCGACACCACTGCCGTCAGACCGTCGCGGAAGTCCTCTTTCGACAGTTCTATCTTCAGCTTGTCCAGCAGATGGTTGTCGTCGGCATATTTCTTCAGCGTGGTGGTAAGCCCGCGGCGGAAGCCCGTCAGGTGCGTGCCGCCCTCGATGGTGTTGATGTTGTTGACGTACGAGTAGATATTCTCGTTGAAGTCGTTGTTATAGGTCATGGCCACCTCCACGGGCACGCCGTTGCGCTCCGTCTTGAGGTCGATGATGTCCTCTATCAGCGGCTCCTTGCCCTCGTCCAGATACTGCACGAATTCGCGCAGACCGTCCTTGGAGTGGAACACCTCGCGCTTGGGGTTGCCTTCCTCGTCCCGCACGCGCTCGTCGGTCAGCGACAGCGTGATTCCGGCGTTCAGGAAAGCCAGGTCGCGCAGACGGTTGGCCAGCGTCTCGTAGTCGTACACCGTCTCCGAGAATATGGATGCGTCCGGATGGAATATGATGGTCGTGCCGGTGCGGTCGGTGTCGCCGATGACGCACAGCTGCGAAGTCGGCTTACCGAATGCGTATTCCTGCATGTGGATTTTGCCGTCGCGGTGGATTTCGGCGCGCAGATAGTCGGAGAGCGCGTTTACGCAGCTCACGCCCACACCGTGCAGACCGCCCGACACCTTGTAGGAACCCTTGTCGAACTTACCGCCGGCGTGCAGCACCGTCAGCACCACCTCCAGGGCCGGCTTGTGCATCTTCTCGTGCATATCCACGGGGATGCCTCGGCCGTTGTCGTCCACACGGATGGAGTTGTTCTCGGTTATGGTCACCTCGATGTGGGTGGCATAGCCTGCCAGGGCCTCGTCGATGGAGTTGTCCACAACCTCATAGACCAGATGGTGGAGTCCGCGCACCGACGTGTCGCCGATGTACATGGAGGGGCGCTTGCGCACGGCCTCCAGGCCTTCCAGCACCTGGATATTGTCTGCCTGATATTTCTTTCTGACCTCCTGGCTTTCGTCCAGGAACTCCTCTGTCTGTTCGTAGTTATCTTCTGCCATTGCTATGTCATTGTGCAGATTGCCATCTGCCTATCACCTTGCAAAGTTACAAAATTTCCGGCACAAAAGCAAGGATTCGGCACCGCGCACAAAGGCCTTCGATTGTTATCAGGATATTTGAATCAAAGTCAATTTCAAACGCGGGATTTCATTTTTTGCGACATCAAATATTATGTCGGCATCCAGATTGAAATATCCATGTGAAATATGGTCGCGAAGTCCAATGATTTGTTTCCATTGAGTTTCAGGACTGGCGTCAGACAGATATCCCGGGGCAAGACGATCAATCTTTTTTATACCTTCTCCTATCGCCTGGATCATCATGCATGTCGCGGCCATTTTTTCCATTCCTTCCGGAGATGACGGATATTCATTAGCCGTTGATATTCTTTCATTCCATGATATGATCATGTCGCATGCATGAATCAATTGTCTCATTATATGAGAGATCAGACTTTTACGCGAATATTCTGATTCCATCCCTATTGATTTCGTTAGTAAGGTAAGGATCAAGCTGAGCATGTTTACGGACTATATCAACCGATCGGCCCAACAAATTTTGCAGATATTGTTTCAGAGCGACAATGTTCAATGCCTTGGGTGGCATATCGACAAATAAATCGACATCGCTGTCATTCAGATCTTCTCCTCTTGCAACTGACCCGAACAGGGTAAGCGATCTCACTCCGTACATCGAGCGGATGTATGGAGATGCCTTGGTCAATAAATCTATATATATTCGTTTTCGGCTCATTGCAATAGAATTCATAACTTCTAATGCCAAAGTTAAGAAAAAAATTGAAATTTACAAAAAAACGACTTAGGGTCTTTTGGACGCGGCCAGGGGAGGTCACACACTGATTTGCCCCTTGATGGCGGGCCAAGGGTCATAGCCCGAGAGGGTGAAATCCTCGTAACGGAAGTCCAGTATGTCGTTCACGTTGGGGTTCAGGGTCATGACAGGCAGCGGCCGCGGCGTACGGCCAAGCTGCTCTCGCACCTGGTCCAGATGGTTCAGATAGATGTGCGCGTCGCCGAGGGTGTGTATGAACTCGCCGGGCAGCAGACCGGCGCACTGGGCCATCATCATGGTCAGCAACGCATAGCTGGCTATGTTGAATGGCACGCCTAAGAACGAGTCGGCGCTGCGCTGATACAACTGACAGCTCAGTTTGCCGTCGGCCACGTAGAACTGGAAGAAGGCGTGGCACGGCGGCAGATTCATGTTGGGCAGGTCGGCCACGTTCCACGCCGACACGATGATGCGCCGCGAGTCGGGGTTGTGCTTGATGTCGTCCAGGGCCTGGCGTATTTGGTCGATGTGGCCGCCGTTGTAGTCGGGCCACGAACGCCACTGATAGCCGTAGATATGGCCCAGACCGCCGTCCGGGTCGGCCCATTCGTTCCATATACGCACGCCGTGCTCCTGCAGATATTTCACGTTCGTGTCCCCCTGCAGGAACCACAGCAGCTCGTATATGATGCTCTTAAGGTGCACTTTCTTGGTGGTGAGCAGCGGGAAGCCCTGCTGCAGGTCGAACCGCATCTGGTAGCCGAACGTCGACAGCGTGCCGGTGCCGGTGCGGTCCTCCTTCTTTACGCCCGTCTCCAGGATGTGGCGCAACAAATCCAGGTATTGTTTCATGACGCTAAGTTAGCGAATTATTTCATATTTAAAAAATAATCTTGTGCGGCTTCTGTCCCGGTGCGGTGACGATATAGACTCCGCGGGGAACCGGAATGACGTCGCCGTGGCTCACCGTGCCGCGAAGGTACACGTTGCCCTGTACGTCGGATATGGTCACGCCCTCCACGTCGTTGCCGTCGCCGGTCAGGAACAATATGCCCTCGGAGTCGGCGAATACGCGGTACGGCACGCCGTATTCAATGGCGTTCACGCCGCTTGCGCCCACATAGATGGTGTTGCTCTCGGGCGATAAGATTCCGAGGCGAGTGTAAGTCACTGTGTAGGTCTCGGCCACGCCCGGATCGCGGTCCGTCATCAGCAGCGAGGTCTCGCCGGTCTCGTATGTCTCCGTCTCCTGGTTGTCGCCGTTGTAGCGTACGCGTGTCACGGTGTAATAGTCGGCAATGCCGTCGGCCGGGTTCCAGTTGGCCACATAGCTGTTGGCCGTCACGTCGGTTGCCTCCAGCGCGGTGAGTGCGGTGAGTTCAGGCACAGGGAGCGCCTCCCCTTTCAGCGTCACGGCCACTGAGCCTTCCAGGCCGCCGTCATACAGAGTCAGCTTGGCCTCATGCTTCCCTGTTTCTTGAGGCAGGTAAGTGATGTCGAGCATATATCCGCCGGCGGAATTCAGCGTAGGAGCAGGAATCTCGCTGACATCAAGACGGAACGCACTGCGGTTGGCACCGACCACACGCACCGACAGCGGCGAGGTGAAGTTTGAGCCTTCTATACTCAGTGCACGTGTCACCGAATGTCCTACGGCTGCCTGTCCGAAGTCCATCTCCGATCCGTTCACGGGATTGGTCAGCGTCGGATCGCCGGTGATAGGCGGTGTCGGATCGGTCGTTTCCTGATTCGCTATGATGAATGTCTCGTTGGTGCGCACTCCCCATATATACTCGGCCAACTCGGGGAAGTCAACGAAGGGATTGCGGTTGCCCTGGTATTGCTCCACCAGGTTGTTGCGGTCTATCTCCTTCTGCGACACCTTGTCCTCGCGCGCCCACTGCAGCAGCATATTCATGGCCCAGTTGGTCAGCGTGGGATAGGATTCCTTGCGGAACATATAGTTTATCACCCAGTTTATGTCCGGATATACGCAGGCCATGTAGAACATGGAGCGGGCGAAGTCGCCCTTATACTCGTCGGCCGGCTCGAACACGCGCGACGAACCGCCGCCATAGCCGTTTTTCGGGGTTCCTACCTTACTGACGCCGTTGTCGAATGTCGCGGTCTGGCAGGGGCCGAACGAATAGTTCAGCTTAGCCTGATTGGCCGCGCCGTTGCTGGGATACAGGTTCCAGAGGTCTGAATACGCGGGCGTATATTCCACGTCGCCATTCTGCTTCCACCACGATTTGGGCACGGAGTGCTCGCGCTGCATCTTGTAGCCCGAAAAGCTCTGAAAGGCGTTCTGTCCGGAACGTATCAGGCATAACTCGTCGGAATACATGTCCCACCAGCGTTTGCAGCCGTCCACTAATTCAGGATATACGTCGGTATACTGCCAGTAACCGGGAAGCTGGCTGTACGTAAGCGTCTGGTGGTTCTGCACGCATTGCTTCACGGCCGACTTCAGTTCCTCCTTTTTCTTGCCGTCCATCCGGTTGTAGTATCCCGGTGTGTACGCAGCGTCGAGCGAGAACACAGCGCCGACAAGCAACGATATGAGTAGGAATCTTTTCATTGTCTTTTATTCTAAAAATGCCGCCGAAGCGTATCAATAATTGCTTCGGCGGCAGTAGGTTATTTCAGTCCATCAACGCGCCAGTACGGTGGCGTTTCGTACTTCCCAGGTATCTGCACCTGCAGTGCTGGATGCATACTTGAAGGCTATCTGGATCTTCTTGCCGGCGAAGGCACTGATGTCGATATCCCCGGAGTTGACGAAAATCCATCCGGTGGTTCCGGGCCATGTCGGTATGTCATAGTCGGTCCATTCGGTCGAGCCTACCTCGCGCACGGCAAACTTGCACAGCTGGAGGATCGTAGTCTGGAACTTGGCCGCGTGGTCGAAGTTCACCTTGGCCTCCAGCTTATCCGTCAGGTCGATCTCAGGACTGTACGCATACGACAGTGACTCATAATTGGAGCCTCCCATGTATGCGCTTCCGTTCAGATAATACTGACCGTTATAGCTGCGCCATGCCCAGATGCGGGTCAACGGAGAGTTCATTATCACGTTGTCGAAGTTCCAGTCGCACGACGTGGCCGTAGCAAGCAGGCCCTTGTAAACTTCCTTGAAGTCGCCTGTGGGCACCTTGATATCCACGCCCTCGATAGCAAACGTACCGGCTGTTCCCGGGCAGTCTGTCATACCGATGGTTCCCAGATACGAGCCTACAGTACCGAGCACCGTAAGCTTTTTCTTATAAACGTCGGGGTTGTCAAGAAGGTTGGCATATCGGCGCAGCCACGATCCCTGTGTCAGTTCGACCGTAACGCATTTCGACAAGTCGGTGCAGTCGGGATCGTCGGCGATCAGCACGTTGTTGTCAAGCTCGGCATCCTTGCCGAATATCACCTTGTCGGCGGCCGTGGCGGTCTCGCCGGCTTTGACTGAACCGACTATGTAACCCGTGGCCCAGCCTTGACGCATGTTATAGTCGCCGCTGAGCAGATTCTCGACGGTAAAGGGATCTTTCTCCATACCCTTCGAGCTTATCATGACGTCGCTGCGGTCACGGAGCGTCAGCTGCCATGAGTCGCCGTAGTAACCCAGGATGCCGCGCACATTGCCGGTGCCCACGGGCAGCGTGTCGTTGTAGAAGTTGCTGTATCCGGAGTTACGCACTGCGATAGAGTCGCCGGCCTCGTTCTTCAGGTAACGCGACACGGTCTCCTGCTTGGGGGCGTATGTGAGCACACCGGCGCCCGAGAAGCTGACGTTACGTATCTCCACCAGCTGGCTCTGCAGGCGGATCAGGTCGCCCTGCGAGATAGGCAGCGTCAGCGAGATGCAATACATATTGTCTGCGGGCCATTGCTCGTCGTATGTCACAAGTTTGGTATCGGGATTGGGCAGGCCCGTTTTCTGGGCGTGTCCCAGCCAGTTGTCGTAGGCCATGAATCCTAACTGCGGCGCTCCGTCGTAAGGATCGCCGGGGGCGCCCGCCTGCTGCAGCCCGCGGTAGTAACCGATGTAGAGGCCGGTCATGTCTACCACCACTTCCTGGCCCAGACGGTAGCTGGTGTACATGCTGCCCTGACGTATGGAGAACGTCAGCGCGGCTGTCTCGTCCTGCACCACCAGGTTCTGGTAGATATTGCCCGAGGCGTCCGACGACACCACGCGGCCGTGTATGATGTAGTGCGATCCATCCTCCTTGGTGCCTACAAGATCCGTCTTGTTCTGGAACTCGGTCTTGAGTTCGGCGATGGTCATGTTAGGCTGAATGGTAGCCTCCGGCACCTGGAGATCCGGCGTGTCCATGTCGGCCTGGCAGGCGGTCATACCTGCCATCAACGCCAGCGCCCCGATGCCGAGTGTGATTATCATATATCTTTTCATTTTCGTACTCATTTAGACTTACCGGTGATTTTGAGATTACGTATTTCCCAGGAGTCGGCGGCGCTTGCCGTGGAGGCATATTTGAAGCCGACCTCTATCTTCTTGTCCTCGAATGCCGAGAGGTCTATCTCGCCCGACTTGGCGAAGTTCCAGTTTCCGGCCGTCGGCCAGTTGGGAATAGCCAGCTCGGTCCAGTCGGTCGTGCCGGCCTCGCGTACCACTAACTTGCACAGCTGCCTTATGTTGCGCTGATAGTTTGCGGCGTGTTCGAACTCCAGTGTGAGGTTGGTCTTGCCGGTCAGGTCGATTTCGGGCGAGATGGCGTATGCCAGAGCCTCGTGTGCTCCGTTAACGAATGCCGTACCGTACAGGTAGTGTCCTCCGTTGCGTTCCTCCCAGGTCCATATCGAAGTAAGGGCGCCCAGATTGATGTTGTCGTATGTCCAGTTGATGCTGGAGGCCGCGCCGTCAAGGCCGGTGTATATCACTTCGGGCGCTCCGCCTATGTTCACGTTGTCCAGACAGTATGCCGTGCAATTGGCGCCTCCGTGGGCGCTGTAATAGCGCCATGCTATCTTGATGTCGCCGCTAAGCTCCGACAGGTCGATCTTGGATGTCACCCAGTCGCTGTAACCGTCGGCGGGTGCCTCGGGGATGTCGGCGTCGAGTTTACGTGCCGGCTCGCCGTCCTGCAGCAGCCATACCTCCATGGTGGAGTCGTCGGCCTTGTATCCGGCGCGTATGCTGAACGACGCCGTCTTCTCCACGCTCTGGTTCAGGTCTACCGCCGGGCTTACCAGCCAGTCCTCGTACGGGCCGCCATTGGCCGTGGCGTTGTAGGCGCTGGCCACGATGTAATTGTTGTTGCCGTTCTGGGCGATGCCCCAGCCCAACACGTTGCCGCTTACGGTAAGCACCTTCCAGCCCTCGGCCTTGTAGGTGTTCAGGTCGGTCGACGTGTCGAAGCCCTGCCACAGATAGCGCACGGCGGGAACGTCGGTGTTGACAGGTTCCTTGCCCTTGTCGCCCCATTCATAGTCCGAAACGGAGCGAACGCCGTAGACGCCGCAGTATTTCGAACCTGTGGTACCGCGCAGTGTCACGAGCTTATAAAGGTTGTCGGGATGGTCTTTCAGGTTCAGCGCGTTGCGCACGGGTCCGCTGGGCAGCTGCACGCTGGCGCATTCCTCCCATGTCAGCGGGGCTTCGTCGGTAATGGTTTCCGGATCACGCGATGTAATCAGCATGTTGGTGGCCACTGTGCAGGGCTTGTCGGCCGTAGGCACTCCGAATGTGGCGTCCGACAGCACGTTGCTGACATTGGTGTTGATGTATCCGGCTATGTATCCTGTCACCCACGGCTCGGCGATGGAGTCGTTGACGAATCCGGTCAGCGCCTGCGCCGCCGTCATCGGGACTTCCCAGGTGCCGAGTCCGATGGTGCCGCCGTCGGGTGTCGGAATGGGCGGCTCGGCCAGCTCGTCGTTGCACGACACCAGGCCCATGCCTACCAACAGAGCCATCGTATATATGATCTTGCTTATTTTCATTGTCTTATATGTTTATGGTCTGTTCCTTAGAAGCGGATGCCCACGTTGAAGAACACGCGTATGCCCTGGGCGTACCAGATCTTGTTGGGGAATTTGTTCACGTCATAGTTGGTATAGTCGAACTTACCTTCCTGCCAGCCGCCGGTCTGTATGTTGCGGTTGTTCAGCAGGTTGTTCACACTTAGGTTGAAGTTCAGCGAACCGAACTTCGTGTAGATTATCTTGCCCACCGACAGGTTGACCACCCATTCGGAGTTCAGTTTGTCCTGATATGCGATGGCGTCGCGGCGGCTGATGTAGTCGGCCTCCGACGAGCAGAATTTCCACAGGTCGGGCATCTCCTCGTGGCGTGCCGGCGAGATCTCGAACCATGTATCGCCGAACCACTGGGCGTTGGCCTCGAAGAACCACTGCTTGATGTTGTAGTTCACTCCTATGGAGTAAACCTGCTGGGGCGTGCCGCCGATGCGGTAGTTCTTATAGTACAGTTTCTTCTCGATGTCGGCCTCCGCGCCGTTCTCGTAGCTGCGGATACCCATCGGGTTGTTCTTGTACTGATAGCGTGCGTACGTGCCGGCGAAAGTCACCGACAGGTTGCTCAGTATCTTGTACTCCATACCAAGCTCGATACCCTTGTACTCGGTCTCCATGCCGCTGATGGCGTAGTTCATGAAGGAGTTGGCCTGGTAGTCGTAGAAATTGGAGCGCTTCAGGCCGTCCCAGTTATGGGTGATGAAGCCCGTGAGGCTGCCGCGGAAGTTCTTGTAGTTCCAGGTATAGGAAAGGTCGGCGCTGATGTATTTCTCGGTCTCCAGATTCTTCACGGCGTCGTCCTTGGTGCGGGGCGACACGTATGCGTCGTAGGGCAGCGGAGCGCGGTTGCCGAGTCCGAAGTGGGCCGTGATGTAGTTGCGTCCGTCTATCTTGTAGGTCACGCCGGCCTTAAGGGCGCCGGTGTTGAATGTATGCGACTTGCCGTTGCCGTATGAATTCTCGGGGGCGCGCCCGTTCTGCATGTTACCGTGACGCATGAAGCTGATCAGGTTATATTCCAGCGCGTAATTCACGTTGAAATGCTGGGTGTTGATCTGGTTCTGTATCCACAGGCGGCCGTGGTAGTTGTGGATGTTGTAGTCGTAACCGAACACATCGCCCTTGCCAACCTTGCGGTTGGGGTTGCGCATATCGTTCTGCATGATGTTGACGTCGCCGGCGAAGTCACGCTCAGAGAAGTTGTCGACATCGCGCCAGAACTCGCCGCCCAACAGGTCACGCACGGTCTTGTAGTAATGGCCGTTGGTGTAGTCGAAGCTGAGACCGCCCTGCAGCGTCATGATGTCGCTGAGACGGTAATCCAGGTATGAGTTCAGCATCCACTGCGTGAAGTTGCTGTGACGGTCCTCTAAGATATAGCTGGACTGTCCGCGCAGTTCCGGGTCGCGGTCATACTGGATGCAGTTCATCAGGTTGGTCTGGTAGATGTTGTCCCAGTTGATCTGGCGGTGGGCTTTGTCGCCGCCCCACCAGTCGGCCACATACTGCTGCTGTGCGAGCTGTGCTGCGAACAGGTCTGGCTCCATGTCGCGGTCGGCCGTCGGCTTGAAGTAGCTGGGCAGGTTGCGGTAATAGTCAGGCTTCGGGTCCGGAGCCATATAGAACTGTATGGCAGAGCTTGAGTAGTTGGAGCTGCGGAATCCGGCGCCGGTGTTGAGCTGGACGCCCATCTTGGGTTTCCATATCCAGTTGATCAGCACAGTGGGATCGAAGCTCTCCACGATGCGCGAGCTTTTCTTCTTGCCGTTCAGGTAACCCCAGCTGGGGTTGTACAGGTTTGAGCCGGCCAGGTCGTAAGCCTCCTGGGTTGCGGCGGCGTTGGTGGCGCGCTGCGTGGGCGCTCCCCATGTGGAGATGTTGAGGCTGTGCTTATCGTTGAACACCTTCTGCAGCGACAGGAAGTAACCGAAGCTGTTGTAGAACGTACCCTCTATCACGCCCTCCGGAGCGTACCGACCTATGATGGAAGCGGTGAACGCCCAGCCGTGCTTGTTGAGTCCGGTGGAATACTGCAGCATGGCGCGCAGCATGTAGTTGGAGTTGGTGTACGACAGGTTTCCGCGCCAGCCGGGGGCGAACTGCGAGGCGTAGGTGGTGATGTTGGTGGCGCCGCCTATGTCGCCGAAGCCGTAGGCCGCGGCCGACATGCCGAGGTCGGTGGTGCGCGAGCGGAACGCGCTGGACGTCATGCCGCCGAACTGCGAGTAGTTGAAGCGGCCGCGCATCGCGTCGTTGAAGTTGAAGCCATTCACATAGCCCGACTGCCACTGCTGCTCGTAGCCACGCAGCCTGAAGCGCATGGTGCTGAACTTATAGTTGGCGGCCTGGTAATAAACATCGTCCGTGGCTCCCTGGATGGTACCGATGTTCTGGCTCAGACCCTCGTCGTCCAGAAGGTCCTCCTCATTGAAAAGATAATTCTCGGAATCGAGGGCCGGGGCGTCGAATCCGGCGGGCGTCAGCTTGATGTCGCCCAGGTTGCTCACCATGCCGGCCACTATGTTCACGTCCACGTATGCATCCTCGTAGCCGGAGGCTATGATTTCCAGCACATCCTTGCCCTGCTGGGCGTTGGAGATGGTGAACACGCCGTCCGAGCCGCTGGTCACAAAGAGAGCCTGGTCGCTCAACACCACATTGGCGTTGCCCACCGGCGCGCCGCTCTTGGCGTCCACCAGCGTGCCCTTGACTCCCGTGGCCGCCATCCCCTGAAATGCCAGGGCAATCAGCAGCGATATTGTCAGTCTTGTTCGCATTTTATTGTCAGTCTATTTCTTGAGTCAGTCTATTTCTTGGGTCAGGAATATCTCGGTAGGCAGGTGGTCGGAATAGCCGTTGGTCCAGGCTCCCGACGAGAAGGTGCGCAGTGGATAGCCCTTGTACTGGCCGTCCTGCTGCAGCAGGAACGGCTTGTTCAGCACCTCGGCGCCGTAGTATTTCACGCCGCAGGCTCCGTCCACTATGTTCTTGTTCACTATAATCTGGTCGAACAGGTCCCAGCCTCCGCGATATATATAGGAGCCGATGCCCCTGTCCAGTTTCTCCCAGAATGGATTGAAGAATCCGCCCGGCACCGTCTTGTCAATATGCTTCACGGCGCCCAAGGTCTCGGCCACGGACTTGTTGTGCGGGTCGTCGTTAAGGTCGCCCATCACGATGACGCCAATCTTCGGGTCTATCTTATAGAGGGAGTCGGCGATGGAGCGGGTCAGCTTTGCGGCGGCTTCGCGCAGATAGCTGCTCTGCTTCTCGCCTCCGCGGCGGCTGGGCCAGTGGTTCACTATCACGGCCACGCGGCTATAGCCCGTCACCTTGTTGCCCAACAGCCCGACAACGCACATCTGGTCGCGCGTCTTGAACCAGGGCATAGAGTCGATGGCCAGCACATGGTTGGTGGTGCGCAGCGGACGGAAAAACTTGGGATTGTACAGCAGGCCCACGTCCACGCCGCGGCGGTCGGGGCTGTCGTGGTGGATTATGCCGTAGTTGCGGTCCTTGATCTGCGGATCCTTCACCAGATCCTGCAGCACGGTGATGTTCTCTATCTCGCTCACTCCTATCACGGCCGGCCCGTCGGGCGTGGTGCGCGTGGTCATCTGCGAGATGGAGTACCCTATGTTCCTGATCTTCGACCAGTATTTCTTGCCGTCCCAGCGGTAGGAACCCTTGGGACTGAACTCCAGATCGTATTTGCCGTTGTTGTTGATGGTGTCGAACAGGTTCTCAAGGTTATAGAAAGCCACGCCGTAGGTGGCTATCTTCTTGGCCGCGAGCTGTCCGCAGGCTCCCGTCAGGGCCAGCGACACTATCAACGCCGTTATCAGTCTTCGCATGATGTTTATGTTCCCGTTAAGGTTAAGGATTATTTATACTGTCTGAAATCCCGGATGGATCAGAAGAATTTCACTTCCTTGCCTTCCAGGCTGGAGAGCACGGCGTTGGCCAGGCTGGATGCACCGAGACGGAACAGGTCCTGGTTCAGCCATTCGTCGCCGAGCACTTCCTTCACCACGGCGTAGTAGTTCAGGGCATCCTCGGTGGTGCGTACGCCGCCCGCGGCCTTGAAGCCCACCTTGCGGCCCGTCTTTTCATAGTATTCCTTGATGCACTGACACATCACGTATGCGGCCTCCAGGCTGGCGCCCTTGTAGATCTTGCCCGTCGAGGTCTTGATGAAGTCGGCGTCGCAGTACATGGACAGTATCGACGCGCGCTTTATGGCGGCGGCCGTCTTCAGGCAGCCGGTCTCCAGTATCACCTTCAGTTTGGCGTCCTTGGCGGTGTTCTTCAGCTCTATCAGTTCGTCGCACAGTTCCTCGTAGTTCTCGTCAAGGAACATGCCGATATTCAGCACCACGTCCACCTCCTGGGCTCCGGAGGCCACGGCCAGGGCCACGTCGGCCACCTTGACGGCCGTAAATGTCTGGCTCGACGGAAAACATCCGGCCACAACGCATACGTCAACACCCTCCACGTCAAGATGATCCTTCACCACCTCGGCGAAATTGGAATAGACACAGATGGCGGCCACATGGCCGTACTGCGGATATTCGGCGTCAAAATCGTTGACGCGGTTGGTGAACTTGGCCACGCTGCGCTCCGAGTCCTCGGTGCTGAGGGTGGTCAGGTCTATCGAGTTCAACAGAAACTTATATACTTCGGGGCTCGCGTACTGCGGAGCCTTTTCCACTATCTTTGCGACTTCATCAGCCACCAGGGCGTCGTCTTCCGTCACTTTGCTGGCCTTGATGGCCTCGTTATATCTGTCCATAGTCTTTGTGTTTTTTCGTTTTCAGGTATTAATTTTTCAGGTACTAATTCGGTTATATCTATCGCTTAGGGTTATTTCTATCGGTTAGGGTTATTTCTATCGGTTAGGGTTATAATCCAATCCAAGTTCCGGCAATGCGGCGGTTCGGTCGTTGAGAGTATATACCCATATTTAAAGTATAACCCGGACGCTTTGCTGTCAGTTTGCAAATTTATGGATAATTTTGCAATTATTAAAATTTTTTTCGTCTCGTAACATATTGTTAATACATTGTTAATGCCTTCTGATTTTCAAAAATGCTTTCTCCGGAGAGCATTTTATGACAAAAGTGCTTTTTACAAAGAGCATTTTATATGCAAAAGTGTTGTTTATAAAAAGCACTTTTATTAACTTTGCCGAAAACTAAGGACGATGGAGAATCTGATACGCACTTCCCATAGATTAGTGAGTCAGGTAGACACTTCGCTGCACCGTTATCTCTACAGCCGCGTAAACTGGGATTCGCGACAGGTGATGATAAAAGGAGCTCGCGGCGTCGGCAAGACCACCATGCTGTTGCAACGCATAAAGGAGCAGTTCGGTCAATCGGAACAGGCTTTGTATGCTTCGTGCGACAATATCTGGTTCACCGACAACAGGCTTGTGGATCTGGCCGCATGGCATGAGGCTCACGGCGGTACGCACCTCTTTCTGGATGAAATACATCTGTATGAGGGGAACTGGCAGCGAGAACTTAAAAACATCTATGACAGCTATCCGGGGTATCACGTGGTGTTTACGGGAAGCTCCATCATACATCTCGACTCGGCCCTGGCCGATTTGAGCCGCCGTTGCCTGCCGTATCGTCTTTATGGTCTGTCGTTCAGGGAATGGCTGAAATTCATGGATATCGCCGACATCGAGCCGGTGGAACTGGGGACTTTAATAACCACCCACAGTTCGCTGGCATGGAACATCATGGAATCTTTGGGTGACAGGAAGGTGCTTCCCCTTTTCACCCGCTACCTCGGCAATGGGTATTATCCATATTTCAAGGGTGACAAAAATGAGATCGATTATTACGGCCGGGTGACACGCAGCGTGGACACCACTATAATGCGGGATCTGCCCTCGGTCGAGAATCTCGATTATGAAACCCTCTGCAAGATGAGGAAGCTGCTTTATATCATGTCGACGGAAGTTCCGTTCACTCTCAATGTGCAGTCGTTGAGTCAGAAGGTACAGGTGGCCCGCAACAGCGTTGTGCGCATGTTCGATTTGCTCGACAAAGGCGCGGTGCTCCGTGCGCTGCATAGCGGCTGGCGGTCGCCGAAATCTGTCGCGAAGCCCGACAAGGTGTTGTTTGACAATGCCGACATCATGGCAGCCTTAAGCAATATGAATGAGAGCGGCACTGTGCGCGAAACGTTTGTAGCTTCGATGCTGGCGCCGGAGCATACCATCTCCGACCCTCAGGCCGGAGATTTGCTTGTGGATGAAAAGTACCTTTTTGAAATTGGCGGTAAAAACAAAACGTTCAAACAGATAGCTGATCTGCCTGACAGTTATGTGATAGCAGACGACATCGAAGCCGGACTGGGCAACAAGATTCCCTTATGGCTTTTCGGCTTCTTATATTGAAACAATTTTATCAGAACAGACTGGCCGGACATAAAGACTATGGAAATGACCGGGAAACTGAAGGAATACGACCGCATCATAATGGGCATCGACCCGGGCACACGTGTCATGGGATATGGCGTGCTGGGCATACGCGGCAGGAAGCCGGAGGTGATAGTGCAGGGCGTCATCAAGCTGGACCGTTTCGAGAGTCATTACCTGCGCCTTCACCGCATCTACGAGCGCGTGGAGAGTCTTGCCGCCCAGTATCTGCCCGACGAGGTGGCATTGGAGGCGCCTTTCTTCGGCAAGAACATCCAGTCGATGCTGAAACTCGGCCGCGCACAGGGCGTGGCCATGGCGGCCTGTCTGGCCCGCGACATACCCATCGCGGAGTATGCCCCGCGTCTGGTCAAGATGGCCGTCACAGGCAACGGACAGGCATCGAAGGAACAGGTGGCCAACATGGTGCAGCATCTGCTCCGCATCCCGCAGAGCCAGATGCCCACGCTGCTCGACGCCACCGACGCCGTGGCCGTAGCCCTCACCCACTTCTACGAGACCGCCAAACCCACCGCCACCGCCACCGCCAAAGCCCCCAAGTCGTGGGCCGAATTCATCGCGAAAAATCCCGACAAACTCGCCCACTGATTCATCTTGCTCACAATACGCTCACGAATTCCGCGATTTCCAATCGCCGGAACCACTTGTGCATCCAAATAACAGGCTCTGCCCACCGGCATCATACCTTAGTCGCTACGCCCATAGCCTACTTACCCTGACGCATACGAAAAGAGGGTAAGGGATTGTGCATATATTGGAAAAAGTTTGTAAATTTGCAACTGATAACGGACTGGGATTTGTTTTCAGCCGGAGTCTTGGCAAGGCGATTTGCCTTGTGACACATAATTTTTTTGCGTAAGCAAGCAGCGTTTCCCACAGAACTTGAATCCGGTAAATTCAAACAAAACGACATCGAGGAAACCCGCGTGCTCTATGCTTATACCGCATGTAGACCAATTCGGAAAAATATGCGATATAGGTGTGGCGGCCGTATCCAGATGTCAAGCTTTTACCGGGGCTTAAGTTCACGATGCGCTTCGTCACACTGTTTTTTATGTACCGGGATTGCAGCAAAATTCATATCGGAGCACTTATTGGCACTCGCATTAAGGAGTGTGGCATGAGCTACGCAGAATTTGCCCGGCACCTCTGTGTGGAGCGCACCACAGTTTACAATATACTGCGGTCCAAAAGCATCGACACGGAAAGACTTATCCGCATATCCAATATCCTGAATTATGACTTTCTGCGCGAAGTTTACCTGTTGAACGAAAAGGAGGAGAGAAATACTTTGAAAATAGAGGTGGACGGTAAGGAGATTGTGACGAGCACCGTCAATTCCTGCGAATTGAAGATTTCAATCACATCAGGCTGAAGCCGCCGCCCATCAGGCTGATTCATGAATGGGGAGGGACTATGAATCTACAGACTGTGCCCGAAAGCTGCGTGCATAGGAACCATTCAGCCGGCAGAGTTCTGAATGAGTGCCCGATTCTATGATTCTTCCATCCTTCAGCACCAAAATATTGTCGGCGTGCGCTATGGTGGAAAGTCGATGGGCCGCAACTATGACGGTTGCATCCTTGAATCGTGAGTATACGTTGGAATATACTGTTCTCTCGGTCTGCGTGTCCAGTGCATTGGTAGCTTCATCAAGCACAAGGATTGACGGGTGAAAATAAAAGGCCCTGGCCAAAATCACCCTTTGACGCTGGCCATTGCTCAGTCGCATTCCGTGGGGACCCAACTGAGTGTGAACACCCTGGGGCATCGAATCAATCACATCCTCCAGACAGGCCATGCGGCATGCATCCATTATCCTGTCCATATCCTGATCCGGATTACCCATGGCGATGTTGTTCGCCAACGTGTCGTCGAAAATATAATTGTCGCAGAAGGCCGTCATGCACAGAGAACGCCATTTGCCGATGTTCACATCATTAATGTCGACGCCGTCAATCAGAATACGACCGTGCGCAGGCCGGTAGATTCCTAACAGGAGCTTCAGTAGTGTTGACTTCCCGGACCCGCTCTCGCCCACCAGTGCCACCGTGGACCCTTTCGGAATGGAGAACGATATGTTCTCTACCACATTCCCGTCTTCCGGATTATAAGCCATGCAGACATCCTCAAGCACTATACTTTCCTCCCACACGGGTTCCAGTCCGGAATCGATATTCCGCTCGTCGGCCAAAGAATATACACCCGAGATACGTGCGGCGCTTATCCTGTAATCCTGAATCTGGCGCATGAACATGACCAGTTGCTGAGCCGGAGCCGACAATGAACCGGAAAGATACTGAATGGCCATCATCGTACCGATGGTCATTTCTCCGGCAACCACGGCAATTGCCGTAACGAATACCACCGAGAGATCGGCAAGCCTGCCTATGACGGCGATTCCCGCCGATTGCTTTTGGTCAATGAGCATAGAGCGCCGGACCTCCCGGTAATACTTGTCGCGCAACGACTGCCAGCTGCAACGATGCGTCCGGTCGGAATCAGTGAGCCGCAGCTCGAGCATTCCCCTCACGTATTCCATGATGCAGTCGTTGTTGGAAGCCTCCATTTCATAGATATTCATGTCCACATTCCGGCGGCGCTTCATATATCTTCCCATCCATAATGCGTGAACAAGCAAAAACGGGATATATATGACAACAATCCGGGAATCAAGCCATGCAAGCATGACGCAGGATATTATCACCGATGCCGATGCCGTGAGCACCTGCGGCAAGGCATTCGTAAGAAAGGAATCGATACGGGAGACGTCAAACATGGTCTGTAGGGTCTCTCCTGTGCTTTTGAAGTCAAAAAATGTGCGTGGAAGCCTCGCGAATTTTTCAAGCAATCTCATTGTAAGATCCACGCACAGACCGTTCGATGACTTCAACACCAACAAAGACTGAAGCGCGGAAAAGACAGTCCGGCCTATCGTGACGCACATCATGCCGCCAAGCGCCAGAAGAATTCCGTAGAGGGACTTCCGTCCGATTCCATGATCGAACAATGCGCGCGTAAGCATAGGAACGGCGATATCAGCCATTCCCAAGACAAGAAGGACGGTGCAGATCCGGATTATCGCTTTGCGGTACTTACTGAGGGCCTTGCGGATATCGAACGATTCCTGATGAATGTTTGCAGAGATGGTCTCCGGGAGTTTAAGGCCCTCTGGGGGAGGCAAGAGTTCCAGCACCACTCCCCTCGATTCCGCTTCATGACCTTGCGGATGACCGGATGCGGTATTCCATCCGTCCTCGAATTCTTCACGGCGCATGGACACCTTTCCACGCGCAGGGTCCATCAGAGTAACATGGTCCTTATCGGCACGGCATACCACCACATAGTGATTGCCCTTCCAATGGGCTATACACGGGAGGCGTTCCGGTGCGGAAATCCACGAGTAGTCCACACGCAATCCCCGGGTAGAGAAACCGAAACTTCGGGCCACCCTGCCGAGAGAAAGCAACGACACGCCATGACGGGATGGTGTAAAAAGAGAGGCAACCTGCGGTAAGGTCACCTCAAGTCCATGGAATCCACATATCGATGTAAGACACGCGGCCCCGCAATCATTGGATATCAGTTGCCAGACTGTGGGAGGTATTTTTCCCATTTAATTGTGGATAAGTCAATCACGCCTTCATATCTGTCGGGATCGTTGACATATTCGTCCAGACGGTCCAGAATCCGAGGCTCCGTCAGAAGGAGCCGTGCAAAGATGCGCAAGTCTATCAAAGCGGATTTCCTGATGTAACGGCATTCGTCCTCATTGGGATTTACAAAAGAGCCGCCTCTGAGCCTGACTGCTGCGCATTGTCCGCATTCCCTTACAGCCCAGCAGTTCCTGCACTCCTCACAGTCGGATGCCCGCGCCAGATCGCCGTAGAATTTCCTCAGGGCATCCCGGTTCAAACCATCGTCGACATTTCCCAATACAAAAGACCCGTCGGTCTTATGGCAGATATGCAGATTTCCGTCCACATCCACCATAAGGTTGTCAGTGGCTACCGGGCAAGTGGGCAGCAACCCGTCTGATTCGGACTCCCCCTCTATATTCAGTCGATGATATGCCATCTTCGTGTAATTCGACAATTCCTTTTCAGGATTTTCCTTATACGCTCTCAGGGCATTCTCTATTATCTCATCTTCATGCTCCTCGAGTTCTTTAAGCTTGGCCACCGGATCATCTATGAAGCATCCGTATGTACTCATGGGCAGATATGAAATGCGACATCCCAGGCCATCGAGGAACTCATGGGCCGCCTTATGGTCATGATCAGGAGCCTCTACCGCCAGGATGGTCACCCTCTCTTTAAAATATTTGGCATCGTATTCCTTGATTTTCATCAGATTGCGATATGCCCGAGCGAACGTGGGGCCTCCGGCCACATCCACTCGGTTCTTATCATGTTCCGAAGCCGGCCCGTCAAGCGATGCATATAGGATGAAGGAATTGCTTGTAAGAAACTCAAGCATATCGGAATCCAGGCGGGAAAGATTGGTGTTGGAGGTGAATATGATGTCGTCCTTATCGATTCCATATTCCTCCCATGGCAATGACTTCATATAGGCCGTCGCATCTTTCACGATGTCGAAGTTCATAGTGGGCTCTCCACCATAGAAACTAAGCGAAGGCCGGTTTCGCTTCAAAAACGCCTCATAGTATTTTTCGGGTACCCGCTTGAGGAAGTCGGTATATATCTTGAAATAATAGTCTACGGCTTTTTTGGCTGTTTGCGCCGACATATCTCTGCGACGGTGATGGCGCCAGGTGGTTTCTATGGTATTGCTGCAATATTTGCATCTGAAGTTGCAATCCTGGGTCACTTCCAGAACATATTTACGCATCAGCACATTTGTGGCGTTATGGTCGATGATGCGTTCGATATGTTCGGGAGATGCGTCAAAAAGCGAGTCGCGACCTCCCGGCAGAAGCACGCCTCTGGAGTTCAGATGCTCCAACATAGGGAGCACCTGATTGTGTAAGTCTTTCCCACCGGCTTCAAGCTGTGCCAGCTGCTCGTTGCTCATGGAGAACAAAAGATTGACCCGCGAATCATAGACAAGCTGCCGGTCCGGACCGAAATCCACATTAATCACCAATGGATATTTAGACATCCCTTGCATCCGTGGCGTCATAAATTATTGCGTTCCGTGCGCGCTTTGACCGCCGCCTGCTCTGTCTTGTGGAATTCCCGTGCGGTGCGGACTTTCGGAGCATCGCGGCGATCATCGCATGCGCAGGTGCATTTAACCGTGCCGCAATCGCAGGTGCCTGAATCCATTCCTCCGGTCACTGATTTCTGAACGGTTTCCGTCAACTCCTCTGCAGTTATGATCTTCTTCATGGATTTCAGTCATTATTGTTGTTGTGTACCATTATGGTCAGACTCTTGACATTTTTCTTCACCGTAGTGGATATCGTGCTCTTGGGTTCATCCTTGCCGCATTCGCAGCTGCACGGCTGGCAAGTAGTGGCGCACGACGCACCGATTTCTCCTCCGTGGACAGAGGCCTGTGCCTCCATCGACAGTTCTTCGATTGGTTGGATTCTCTTCATAATGTATCTATTTGATTATCAATTTCCGGTTTCAGGGGGAAGATGCAATTGTATTGCATCATTAATGAACGACTTGATTTGAGAAGTGTGTAGATATGGCTCTCCCTTTGCCCCTGTCCAATACACCGTACGTTCGCCATTGTCATTTGTGCTCACGTATATGGCCAGTATGCACGGAAGGCATGTCAGGCCGAAATACTCAACCACATCCGGATTCTGATCCACATCGCACTTAAAGAAATATGCCCGGTCTGAGAATGTATAATAGTTCGATTCAAATCTGGGAGCCACCATCTTGGAAGGCAAGCACCAGTCGGCCCAGAATTCAATCACAACCGGTTTTCTGAAGTTTTTGTTGTTGATGATGTCATAAAGGTCGTCTGAACTTATGAACTCTATCTCAGCCTGTACGTTAGAGGCCAACATGATAAAAAACATGGATAGCAGCAACTTCTTCATTGTCTGTTGTTTTAATGTGGTATTGTTTGTCGGCACAAAGATAATGGGCGCCTCGACCAACACAAAACATATAGCGTCACTTGTTTCCACACATGGCGTGAATAATTTCCACACAAGACTTTATGTATTGCACCGATTCAAAAAATTCAAGAAATATTTCCTTATTATTTGGCAGATACCTTATTAAATATGAAATATTATTTGTAACTTTGCTTCCCCATGTCACTCTGCCCGACAAACGGGACCACGGCATGACGGTTAACCATGAAAATGTGAACTATCTCATGACATTATCAAGACGAAATCTGATCATAACCGCCGGACTTCTGATGTTTGGCGCATTAGGTTCTGTCGACGCATTCGGCGGATACCCCGAAAATTATTACAACTCGCTGAACGGCAAATGCGGCGCCGAGCTGATGGACGCCATCAAGAAGATGGCCGCAGGCCACAAGGAGATAAGCTATGGCGACGCTACCTGGCGCGCTTTCCGCTCCACCGACATCAAGGTGGTGAACGGCAAGGAATACTGGTGGGACATGTACAGCAACAACCTGGTGTCGACCAACGGCCACAGCGGCATGAACATCGAGCATTCGGTGGCCAACTCCTGGTGGGACGGCGACAAGAACGCCGCATATAAGGACCTGGTACACCTCAATCCATCGGATGCCACTGCCAACAACCGAAAATCGAATTATCCCTTAGGTGAAGTGTCGGGCACTCCGACATGGGAGAACGGCGTCACTTTCGTAGGACACCCCACAAGCAACACCGGCGGCGGCTCCAACTATGTGTACGAACCGGCGGATGAATATAAAGGCGATTTCGCCCGGGTGTTCATGTATATGTTCTGTGCATACAAGGATATGCAATGGGGCACCCGTTTCACATGGATGTACGACACCAGCAATCCTCTGATGTTCAAGCCTTGGGCGCAGGAACTGCTGCTCAGCTGGTCCAACCTTGATGCCGTGAGCCAGAAGGAACGCGACCGCAACGACGGCGTTCAGAAAGAACAGGGCAACCGCAATCCTTTCATCGACCTTCCAGACCTGGCCGACCACATCTGGGGCGACAAGAAGACCGTCCCCTACGACACCGGCACCGGCGGCGGCGATGACCCCGATGATCCGGATGACCCCAAAGACCAGAATGTGTTCAACTGGCTGGGCGAGAATGATTCCGATGGCAACGCCGGATGGGATATCGATATCGTCTCGATGGATCCTGCCCTCAGCTACGTATGGCAGTGGAAATCATACGAAAACAAGTATTACATGAACGGCAGCGCCTACATGAACAAGAAGGCTTACGCCGCCGAGGCATACGTATGGGGTCCCGAAGTGGACATGACCGACGTGGAGTCCGCCACATTCAGCTTCGACCACGCCGCCAGGTTCCAGACCACCCTGCGGGACCTCTGCAGTGTCGCAGTGATGGACATGAACGTAAATTCCAACGACGTAGGATACATCAAGACCTTCGACGTTCCGTCATGGCCTGTCAAGGACGCCTGGACCTTCTCCAATTCCGGTGATATCGACCTGTCGCAGTACGGCAAGACCAATTCGAAGATCCGCATCGGCTTCAAGTATGAGTCGAACACATCGGGCGCCGACACGTGGGAGATACGCAACGCCAAGCTGACGCTGACGCGCAAACAGGGTTCGGGCATCGACACGCTGCCCGCCGACCAGACGGACGACAGCGTTCTGGTGGAAGTGTGGGGCAACAACATCCTCGCTCCGGAGGGCGCCATGATATTCGACCTCAACGGACGTCAGTGCAGCGGCGAGAACCTGGCACGAGGCATCTACATCGTGACCAAACCCACGTTCCGCAAGGCCGTAAAGGTAATGGTGAAATAACATAAACCTTAATGTCCCCGGCTTCGGGCTCTTTAGCCCCGGGCCTCGGGACGAGTAAATATCAGTAAAACACAAATTATGTTGCAGGAAACCAATGTCAAGGCCATCGACAAGGTGGTGATCAGATTTGCCGGCGACTCAGGCGACGGCATGCAGCTTACAGGCAACATCTTCTCCAACATCTCGGCAGAGAAGGGAGACGAGATCTCGACATTCCCGGACTATCCGGCCGAAATCCGCGCGCCGCAAGGCTCGCTGAGCGGTGTGTCGGGCTATCAGGTCAGCGTGGGTAAGGACGTGTTCACGCCCGGCGACGAGGCCGACGTGCTCGTGGCCATGAACCCCGCCGCGCTCAAGACCAACCTGAAGTACCTGAAGAAGGAGGGCGTGATAGTGTGCGACGGTGACTCGTTCACGGCCGCGAACCTGAAAAAGGCCGAATACGCCACCTCCGACCCCATCGCGGAGCTGGGCATCGACCCCCACAGGGTGATGCTCGTGCCCATGACTACCCTGATCAAAAGCGCCCTGGAGGATTCCGGCGTGGATCAGAAAACGATGATGAAAAGCCGTAACATGCTGGCCCTGGGCATAATCTGCTGGATATTCGACCGTCCCGTGGAATCCGTGCTGCGCAAACTGCGCGCCAAGTTCGCCAAGAAGCCGGCCGTGTACGAGGCCAACGCCAAGGTGATACGCGCCGGCTGGGACTACGGTCACAACACCCACAGCTCGCTGCCCGTGTACCGCATCGAGACCAGCGACGCGCGCCCCGGCACTTATACCGACGTGACGGGCAACACCGCCACCGCATGGGGTCTGATCATGGCCTCGGAAAAGAGTGGTCGCCCCCTGTTCCTCGGCTCGTATCCCATCACTCCGGCCACCGATATCCTGCATGAGCTGGCCAAGCGCAAGGACCTGGGCGTAAAGGCCATACAGATGGAGGACGAGATAGCCGGCGTATGCTCGGCGATCGGGGCCTCATACGCAGGCCATTTAGCTGTTACTTCCACGTCCGGCCCCGGCCTGGCGCTGAAGTCGGAAGGTATCGGCCTGGCCGTAATGGCTGAACTGCCGCTGGTAGTTATCGACGTGCAGCGCGGCGGCCCCTCCACCGGACTTCCCACCAAGACGGAGCAGACCGACTTGCTGCAGGCCCTGTACGGCCGCAACGGCGAGGCGCCTCTATGCGTATTGGCCGCCACAAGCCCCACCGACTGCTTCCACATGGCTTTCGAGGCCGCGCGTATCGCCATGGAGCACATGACGCCCGTCATCCTCCTTACCGACGCCTTCATAGCCAACGGTTCGTCGGCATGGCGCATACCCGAAGATAAGGATTATCCTGAAATACATCCCCACATCCTGCCTCAGAACGTGCTGGAGCAGGGCTGGCGCGCATACGACCGCGACGCCAACGGCGCCCGCTGGTGGGCGTTGCCCGGCACGCCCGGCGCCATGCACCGCCTCGGAGGTCTGGAGAAGGACGCCAGGACATCGGTCATCTCCACCGACGGCCCCAACCATGAGCGCATGGTCAAGGCACGCCGCGAGAAGATAGCCCGCATCGCCGACGAGGTGCCCGCCCTCGAGCCTATGTTAGCTCCCGACGCCGACACCATCCTGCTCGGCTGGGGCGGCACTTACGGCCATCTGCTTGCAGCGGCCACCCAGCTCAACGCACAGGGCCACAAGGTGGCGTTCTGGCAGTTCCGCTACATCAACCCGCTGCCCGCCAACACGTTCGAGGTGCTGTCGCGCTACAAGAACATTATCGTGGCCGAACTGAATACCGGCATGTTCGCCGACTATCTGCAGATGCATCTTCCCATGAAGGAGATCAAACGCATCAACAAGGTGGAGGGTCAGCCCTTCCTGGTGCGCGAGGTTGTGGACGGAGTGTTGAACCACATAAAAGCTTAAGCAATGGAACAGAATGAAAACAAAGCCTATACGGCCACGGATTATAAAAATGGACAGACGGCCCGGTGGTGTCCGGGTTGCGGCGACCATGCCATTCTGAACGTATTGCAGAAGGCAATGGCCGAACTCGGCATTCCGCCTCACATGACGGCCGTAATCTCGGGTATCGGATGCAGCTCGCGTCTTCCCTACTATATGAACACCTACGGCATGCACACCATCCACGGACGTGCGGCGGCCATCGCCACGGGCCTGAAGACAGCCAACCCCGACCTGACCGTATGGCAGATCAGCGGCGACGGCGACGGCCTGGCCATCGGCGGAAACCACTTCATCCACGCAGTGCGCCGCAACGTGAATATCAACATGCTGATATTCAACAACAAGATTTACGGTCTGACCAAAGGCCAGTATTCCCCCACATCCGACCGCGGCACGGTGTCCAAATCCAGCCCCTACGGCACGGTGGAGGATCCCTTCATCCCGGCCGAGCTATGCTTCGGCGCCAGAGGCAATTTCTTTGCCCGTAGCTACGATACGAACCTCGAGGTAAGCCGGGAGGTCATGGTGGCCGCCGCGAAGCATCAGGGAGCCTCTGTGGTGGAAATTCTGCAGAACTGCGTCATCTTCAACAACGGCATCCATTCCTACATCACCGACAAGGAGATGCGCGACGACCACACCATCCTGCTTCGCCACGGCGAGAAGATGCTGTTCGGCAAGAATATGGAGAAGGGACTGGTGCAGGACGGCTTCGGCCTGAAGGCCGTAACCGTGGGCGAGGACGGCTACACGCTCGACGATGTGCTGACACACGACGCCCACTGCCGGGACAACTTCCTGCAGCAGCAGCTTGCCATGATGGACGGTCACGACCTGCCCCTGGCTCTTGGCGTGATCCGCGACTACGACGCCCTGGTCTACGACCAGGAGGTAGCCCGCCAAACCCGCGAGATCAAGGAAGCCAAAGGCTTCGCCGACCTCCGCGACCTCATCATGAAGACCCAGGAAACCTGGACCATAGAGTAAAAGAGAATTCTACAATAAAATAGCGCATCTGCCACTTGCGGATGCGCTATTATTTTTTGTTTGTGCGTTGAGCTTCAGCGAAACGGGCGGGTCTTAACCAAAAAAACCGGGCGTCTTTTCAACGTCCGGTTTTTTTCTGAGCCTCTTGTCGGATTCGAACCACCGACCCCGAGATTACAAAT
>ERZ1026968.118-NODE-118-length-42476-cov-7.830438_pt1 | contig 42476 bp, 34 predicted proteins | sample MGYA00519295_ERZ1026968 | MGnify/ENA primary metagenome ERZ1026968 (study PRJEB26926, sample SAMN06164480) | human gut metagenome | biome: ENVO:00009003; feature: ENVO:2100002; material: ENVO:00002003 | host: Homo sapiens | place: USA | collected 2012 ...
ATTAAGTCGTCGGCAGCGTCAGATGTGTATAAGAGACAGTTTCTATACAATATGCAAAAAATTTTAGGCAGCACAATCAAATCATATCAAGCGATATGTTATCGGTTTTTATCACATTTATTGAAAATATACAGAAATTTTCCGACCGGTTTCGTATCTACCCCAAAACTCAATTTCGGCGTATCGATTGACATATTCGCATTGTTTTGTATAATAAAAATATGATTCAAACCATTCTTGCCATTTCGGAATTTGCAACCAAACTCGTCGCAGGACTTTCCGGCGTCGTTTTCGGCGCGTTGATTTTGGGGCTTGTCGTCGGTGCAAAAAACAAAAAACCGAAAGATATCAACCCAGAAGAGCTCAAACGAAAAGCAAAAGAGCAACCTGTCGAGGAAGAAAAAGCGACGAAGAAATCTAAAAAATCCAAAGTGGACAAGCAAGACAAAATCGACGGCAAAGATAAGGTCGAAGATGCAACCGAGGCTAACTCAAAGGAACAAAACGACAATCAAAATACATCCGAAAATAAATAAAAGACACGCAAAGCGCGTGTTTTTTTATTAAGTCTTTTCGCTTGGTTACAAATTATATATCACGTGACATTTTGAAAATAAACGACGGTTTACAATTATTTTTCCGATAATCGAACGTTGATTTTGTTATTCCTCGCAATTTTTAACAGCAAAATGGTTTTTTCAAATAAAGGAGATATTCAACGTTTTTGTTTTCGTATCGTATGGGCGAAATCGAAAGGTCGAGTATCTCGAACCCGACGGATATCGCATAGCTTTTTACGCTCTCCACCGCTCTTTTACGCAATTTTTCATCGGTTACTATACCGCTTTTGGTCAACGCCGACTTGTCGAGCTCGAATTGAGGTTTGACAAGCACCACCGCTTCGCCGCCGTTTTTGAGCAAGTCGAACATTGATTGCAATACATATTTCAACGAAATAAAACTTACGTCGCTGCATAAAAAATCGACTTTTTCAAGGTTTTTTGGCAATTCTCTTGCGTTTGCCTTCAAAAAATCGACTTTACCGCTTTCGAGCAACTTTGAGTCGAGCGCGCAATCGGCAACGTCAACCGCAAGCACGTGCTTTGCTCCGTGTCTGAGCAAACAATCGGTAAAGCCGCCGTTTGAGCATCCTATATCCGCACAATTTTTGCCGTTTACGTCAAGTGAAAAATCATCGAATGCTTTTTCGAGTTTATACGCGCCTTGCGAGGCATAGTTCTCGTCGTTGACGATTTCTATATCGTCGTTTTCGCCGACGTCCAAAGAGGATTTCGTCACGACTTTTCCTCTCAAAAGCACACTGCCGGTTTTTATCAAATTTTCGGCATAGGTGCGAGATTTGAGATTAAATTTGTCTTGAATGTATTTGTCTATCCTCATATGCTCAACAAAAATCTATCGATTGCAATCAACTATTGGTGTTTACAAAGCGTTATTTCGATTTTTTGTCCTCTTTGAGTTCGTCTTTGTGCTCTTGCGTCTTTGCTTCCTTTTGTTTTTTGCGGATTTTCCTTTCGTCCTTATTGAAGATTGCAAGCACTCTTGCAACAAACATCACAAAGTCTTTGGAGTTGGATATTGCGATTTTTTTCATAAACGCCTTGCCGCCTATCGTCATTGCCGAAACTATTGCCGACACGGCGATTGACAACACGATTTGCCACGTTTGCTTAAGGCTCATTGTGATTTTGACAACCAAAGCCGCCGAACACGCGCCCGAAATAATGCTGAAAATATCGCCGACGATATCGTTGCAAACGCTGGATACGGTATCGCTGTTTTTGGTGAGCCAAAGAGCCGTTTTTGCACCGTAAACCTTGCGCGATGCCATGGAAATTATCGGCGTTGTGTCGCAAGAAGTCACCGCAACGCCGATTGCATCGAACAATATACCCGACAAAATGAGGAACGCAAGCAAAACGATCACCACGACGATTTGTTCGGCATTCGAAACGATTTCGCTCAAATACGAGAAAAAAGCAGACAAAACGAGGGATATAACGGTTGCCTTGATCCACCAAACGTTGCGCTTTTTCTTGGACGATTTTTTCTTTTTGTCGTCCTTTTGAGATTTATCGCAGTGTTTCGAATCGTGGTATTCGCTCTTTTTATCTTCTTTTTGCGTGAACGTCGAACATGTTACCATACCCGGATTTTTGTCGGACGGCAAATTTTCGTTTGTGAGGGTCGGAGTATTAGAAATGCTGTTATTTTGAATATCTAATGAGGTTTTTTGCTCTTCGTTTGCAATGGGAACATCAGCCTTGTCGTTTTCAAACGAAGGATTTTCATCAATATTGTTGTTTGACGGTTGCATATACACCTCAAAAAAGTCTATGTAATGGTGGCAACGCCTCGGGTAAACCTTGCGCCATAGGTTCGGTAGGTTTTCCCTGACTCAAAACTCGTCGTCGCCGTCCGAGAAGTTTCCTATTGCATGAGTCATCTCAAAGAGAAACCGAATCGCCACTTAGAGCACACTATAATCCCCGAGCCGCCTCGCATGAACAGTCTAGAAGATTTCCTTGACAGATTCCGCCCGCCCTTATCTTTTTTTGCAAAGAGGATTTCACAAGGCGATCGCCACTCGTTGTTGCGCAACGCCGAGAAGCGTGGTTCCTTGATCCCTCCAAATCACTCAAAGCAGGCTACACTGTACACAGCGCAGATGCACCGCATATCAGGTTTAACCCCGGTCAGTAAGCGAATGTTACCTCGTCTACCGAATCGGGTCTCCACGGAAATTGGGTCGGGGTTTGCATGCCGTTGCAAGCCGCCCAAAAACCTTAACTCCCAGCAACAGCCCCAATTTGGGCAAAAGAAGCCATCACCAGAAACTTCATCGATATGCCCTTCGGCGATATTTTACCCCCGCCTCCGAGTCGGTGGAATCTGACTAGAATACTGCACCACCATTTATAAATATTATATCACATTTCAAGAATATGTCAAACGGGCGTATTATGTTGAACAAACACAAATAATAAATCGGTTGTCAAATATTCAAAATACATTATGCGCCTTGTCAGCTGTTGAGTGTAACGGCTCCGAGTTCGGCAAGAAAATCGTCTATTCCGGATTTTGAAGTTCTGGTAAGAGCCAAAAGTTCGCTTAATGACAAGTTTGAAAGGTTTTTCTCTGCGTATTCTTTTGCGTTTGAGAGGATTTGCGCATTGATTTGCAATGAAAAAATCGGCGTAAGCGAACGGCCGCTTTGCTTGACTCCGAGAAAATCCCCCGCGCCACGCATGGCAAAATCCATTTCGGCAAGATATTGTCCGTCGTTTGATTTTTCAAGAGTTTCAAGACGTTGAATTGCCCTTTCGCCCTTATTTGACGAGTGCAACAAACAATGAGCTTCACTTCCGTCACGTCCTACACGCCCTCTCAACTGGTGCAAAGAAGCGAGCCCGAATCTATCAGCGTTCAAAATCAAAATCTCGCTTGCTTTTGTATCGATTCCGACTTCTATGACGGTTGTTGCAATCAAAAGTTGCGTTTTTCCGCTCGAAAAGTCTGCCATCGCCTGTTCTTTTTCATCGTTTTTCAGTTTTCCGTGCATCACGCAAATTGAAAAATCACTGAATAGATTTCCGAAATCTCTCAAAAAACTTTCAATCGACATCAAATTGTTGCCCTCTGCGTCAACAATGGACGGACAAACAATAAACGCTTGTTTACCCCTCTTCAATTTGTCGATGACAAAGTCGACGGCAGAATGTAAATCGTCGTATACTTTTGTAGAAACGTTTGTTTCAGCTTCTTCCCTCTTTTTTATATGCGAAATAGCAATGTCCTCATAAAATGTCAACGCCATAGAGCGAGGTATCGGGGTTGCCGTCAGGCTCAATACGTCGACCGCACCCTTTTGTTCGAGCTTTGCTCTGTCGTTTACGCCGAATCTATGCTGTTCGTCAATGACGGCAAGCGCAAGATTTTGATATTCGACGTCGTCGGACACAAGCGAATTTGTGCCGATTACGCATTGATAATAGCCGTTTTTCAGTCCCGCAAGCACTTTTCGTCTTTCTGTTTGAGATAGCGAACTCGTAAGCAAGGCAAATCTTATTCCCGTGTCGCTTGCGATTTGAGCAAACTTCTTTGCATGCTGCTTGGCAAGAATTTCCGTGGGAACCATGAGAGCCGCTTGTTTGCCGCCCTTAACAGCTGCGTACATTGCAAAAAATGCGACTGCAGTTTTTCCGCTTCCGACGTCGCCGCTGACAATTCTCGACATGTATTTGTCACAATTCATGTCGGAAAAAATGTCCTCAAAAGCCTGAAACTGACTGTCGGTCGGTTCAAAATTTAGCGTCGAAACATAATCAAGTATTCTAAAATTCTCGAAATTATAAAATACTTTCCTTGATTTTTGAGTGCTTCTGCGAAGTTTTCTGTAAATTGACAAAACGATTGCCAAATCAATGGACGCAAGCGAATCTATCGCCCTATCTGCGATATTCAAACTTGTCGGTCGGTGTGCCGCCTCGAAACACAATGCCAAATCTTTGTTTACCTTGGCAAGACTTCCCTCATAGTGTACGCCCTTTAAGCTGTCCAGTGCGGAATAAATGATATTTTTGAAAGCGTTTTGTCCCATAACGCTGCCGAGAGGATACAAAGTATAGATACCGTCAAGTTTTGATATTCTTTCGACTTTTTCTATTGAGGGATTGACAACGGTTAGCGAACCCAAATCGTTTGTAAGCCTTGTAAGAAGCCTGTATTCCTGCCCCTTTTCAAATCCGTCGTGCAAGAACGGCATATTGTAGAACATCGCTTTGAAAAATACTTTGTTGTTTGCGAGGTTGTCGCTGAATATAACAAAAAACGATCTGGTTTTAGATTTTGTAACCGATGATACGTTTTCTACTCTGCCTTCCAGCAAACAGAGTTGGTTGGGCTCGGCGTCCATGACCTTAACCGGTTCTTTCAAATCAATATATTTTCGGGGCAAAAAAGAAAAGACCTCGAATACCGAATGTATATCAAGGTCATGAAGCTTTTTTATCGTTGCGTCACCGACGCCTTTGACATCGCGCAACGTAAGCATATTATTCAGCGGAAATTATGTAATAATAATGCGGTTGTCCGCCCGGATAACATGCCGTTTCAAGCCAATCGAACTCTTCCGTGACTTTTTGGATGAGTGCGTTTGCGTCTTCGTCGGACACGTCTTTTCCGTAATAAAGAGTCAGCATATCCTTGTCTTTTGCGATTTTTCGTATGGTATCCAACGTTGCGTCGGCTACGTTTTGGCTCTTTGCGACGATTTTCTTCTCGCAAATGCCGATAATATCGCCCTCTTTGACGGAATATCTGTTCATACGAGTCGAACGTACGGCATGAGTGATTTCCGCACAAGTTACGCCTTTTATCGCTTCGCACATATTTTCAAAGTTTTCATCGGGCGTAGAGTCCGCATCGAAAGCAAGCGACGCAGAAATTCCCTCGGGCATATTCGTCGTAGGAATAACGAAAACTTTTGACTTTGCCAGCTCTTTCGCCTGATTTGCGGCAAGGATTATATTCGAGTTGTTGGGAAGCACGAACACGTTTTCCGCTTTTGCGTCGTTGACGGCTTTAAGGATGTCGTCGACGCTCGGATTCATCGTTTGACCGCCTTCTACAACTATGTCCACCATCAAGTCTTTGAAGATGTTTGCCATACCCTCGCCCGAGCAAATGGATATCATTGCGTAATCTTTGAGTTCTTCTTCCTCTTCGGGCTTATCGTTTTCGTGGAGTTTGCGGTTTTGTTCGAGCATATTCTCGATTTTTACACCGTCGAGTTCGCCGAGTCCGAGAGCCGATTTAAGAGCTCTGTCGGGATGATTTGTATGTACGTGTGTTTTTACGAGGTCCGTATCGCCTATGACGAGCACGCAATCGCCGATTGTCATAAGATAATCCCTGAATTTGTTGATTGCGGCGGTCGTAACCTCGTTTTTGAGGTGAGTTATAAAAAATTCCGTGCAATATTGGAAAGTGATATGCTCGTAGTCGTTTTCAAGAGGATCGAATTCCTCTTGCCCTGTTGCGATGGGTTCGCTTTGCTCGGGAGCGATTTTTCCGCCGCTGATAAGCGTAAGTTCTTCACCAACGAGCGTGCGATACATTCCGTCGAAAACCGTCACCAAACCTCTTCCGCCTGCGTCGACAACGCCTGCTTTTTTGAGAACGGGCAACATTTCGGGGGTCTTTTGCAAGATATCCTCGCCGGCGTCGATAACTTTTTTGAGGAAGGATTCAAATTCAACCTTCTTGCCTCTCGACGCGCTTTGAGCCTCCTCTGCCATTGCTCTGACAACGGTCAAAATAGTGCCTTCTTTTGGCTTTGTAACTGCGCTGTACGCAATCTCCGTGCCTTTTTTCAGGCATTCGGCAAAAGTCTTTGCATTGAGGTCCGCCTTCCCTTCGAGAGCAACAGCAAAGCCTCTGAAAATTTGCGAAGAGATAACGCCCGAGTTGCCTCTTGCGCCGCGCAAAGCGCCCTTTGAGAAAGCGAGCGCGATTTCGTCTATGAGCAACGATTCGCAAGCGTTGGCTTCTCTCACGGCAGATGCAAGCGTCATGGACATATTCGTGCCCGTATCTCCGTCGGGAACGGGGAAAACGTTGAGTTCGTCAACGATAGCCCTGTTCATTTCAAGAGCTTTTGCACCGCCTTGGAGCATCTCTTTGAATTTCAATCCGTCAATTCTTATCATCTTTGTATATACCTATCACACGCGGATACCCACGACGTTGACGTGAATGCGTTTTACGCGCATACCCGTAAACGTTTCAAGCGAAAACTTGACCGCATCCGCAAGGGACTTTTTAACCGCTTCTATATTGACGCCCAATTTCAACACGACAAAAAGCTCGACGTAGATGAGATCGTCCACCGTCTGAACGAGCGCACCTTTGCCGAGTTGATTTTTTCCGAGCAGCTGGCTTATGTTATCGCTGAAACGACGTGAGACCAAGTCCACCACGCCGTAGCAATCCTGAGCCGCATGGCTAGCAACGGTTTGCATAGCCTCTTCGCTTATGGAAATTTTGCCGAATTTGTTTGAAGTTGAAAGCGACATACCTTTTCCTTTTCTAAAATATTACTATATAAGATAAATTTTTGCAACTAAATGACAAATTTTATGCAAATCAGTTGCAAAACCTATTATTATTTGTTAGAATAACAATCGTTCAAATTAGGAGGTACAGTATATGTCCAGAGTTTGTAGTGTATGTGGAAAAGGCAGAATGAGCGGCAACGCAGTCAGCCACAGCAACAGAAAGACCAGACGCAGTTGGGCTCCCAACGTCCAAAAAGTCAAAGTCAATACACCGACCGGCGGAGTTGAAGATACTTACGTTTGCACACGTTGTCTTCGTTCCGGCAAAGTTGACCGTGCGTAATTTGTTCTGAATAATGTAGCAATCAACGTTAGCCCTTCCGAGTGGAGGGCGTTTTTTTGTTTTGTTTTTTAGGTTTAACCCCTTCTCTTTGGCGATTTCAGAATTTTGCCGTCAGTCTGATTTTTTCTCCTTTCTTGCGAAAAGTTTGAGAATGGCTTTTATAAATTTCGGCGGATTGATGCAGATAATTTTGTTCATATTCACCTCGTTTTTTATCAAAATATGAGCCGTCCTCGATTTTCGTTACAAAAAAGAATCCTTTTCGACGGAAAAGAGCTCGATTTGTTTTTTAATATTTACTCGTTGATTATTTACGGCTATTTTACATATCGACGTAAACGCTTATACGTGCAATGCGGCTATGCTTCTTTGCGGATCGGGCGACTTAAATACGGAACTTCCTGCAACCGCAACGTCAACTCCCGCGTCTTTTAAAAGCATAATATTGTTCTCGCTCACGCCTCCGTCGACTTCTATGAGGTAGTTATATCCGTGTTTTTCTCTCTCGATTGCTCCGAGCCTTGCTTTTTCAAGACATTCGGGTTTGAAGCTCTGCCCCCCGAACCCTGCCTGAACTGTCATAATCACCAGCATATCGATTTGATCGAGATACGGCTTTGCGATATCGAAATCAACGTCGGCATTGACTACGATTCCACACTTTTTGCCTTTGGATTTGATTGTGTCTATCGCACCTTGAACGTCTTTGGACGCATCGGGATGGAAGGTAACAATATCCGCACCGGCATCGCAAAACTGCCCGACGTACTTTTCGGGCTCGGTGATCATGAGATGCGCGTCGATAGGCAAATTCGTGTTGCATCTGAACGCCTTGACCATTGGCATGCCGAACGTGATATTAGGCACGTACACGCCGTCCATAACGTCGCAATGCACGATATCCGCGCCCCATTTTTCGATGTTTTTTACCTCGCTTGCCATATTGCCGAAATCGGCGGCAAGCATTGACGGTGCAACAAGCATAACGTCCTCCGTTTAAAAGTTCAGCGCAAAAGTCAGTCGTATTTTTCTTCTTTGCGCTTTACGAGTTCTTGATAAATGGTTTTGTATCTTTCGTATCTGCCGACGCCTATTTCCTTGCCCACGTGCGCTTTTACGGCGCAATCGGGCTCGTCCGTATGCGTACACATATTGAAGCGGCAATCCTTTCTGAACGCCTCCAAATCATCGAAATAAAGGCGTAGATTTTCGGGTGCGACGTCGACGGTTTCAAGCATGGAGAATCCGCACGTGTCGACAAAATACGTTCCCTCGCCGATATGGAAAATTTCCGTCTTGCGAGTGGTGTTTTTGCCGCGTTTTATCTTTTTTGCGAGTTCGCCTACTTCAAGCAAATCGCAATCGAGAATATTGTTCAAAAGCGAGCTTTTTCCGACTGCCGATTGTCCTGCAAAACAAGCGGTTTTACCCTTTGCGATTTCAACGATTTTTTTTACGTTTTCTCCCGTTTGCGCACTGCACTCGATTTGCTTGACGACGCCGTCGTATTCTGCCGTATCGATATGTTTTACGTCGGCTTTGTTTTTGACCAAAATCGGCTCAATTCCTTCCATAAGGCAGTTTACGATGATTTTGTCCACGAGCAAGAAATCGGGTTCGGGTTCGGGAGCGATGACGATAAAGCAAACGTCAACGTTTGAAACGTACGGGCGAATAAGACGATTTTTGCGCGGAGCAACGTTTTCAATGACGAAACTGTCGCGATCCTTTGCAATCTCGACGTAATCTCCGACGTAAATCAAACCGTCGTTTTTAAGCCGTTTTCTCGCAAAACAAATCTTGACGCCCTCGTCGGTGTCAACGAAAAATTTTGAAGCGACGGCTTTTATAACTCTGCCTTTGTATGTTTTCATAATAGCTTGATTTTGTTTATTCTCGTACCGTTGCGGCTATGTCGGATTTTTCTTTGTGCAAAATTTATCCGATTAGAACACCGTTACATACGTTTTATTCCAGATTCGGTTTGTCGATATTTTCGATATATCGCCGCCTCAATTGTCCGCACGCGCCTTCGATGTCGTTTCCAAGGCTTCTGCGGATAGTTGCCGACACGCCGAGTTTTTCGAGTTTGTGCAAAAACTCTTCGGTTGCATCGACGCTGGGGGCAACGTGATTGCGCTCTTTCACCTCGTTGAGTCGTATTAGATTGACGTGCGAGGGAAAGCCTTTAAGTAGCCTTGCAAGCTCTTTTGCGCAAGCGTCGGAGTCGTTTTCGCCCTTTATTAGCGTGTATTCGAAAATAACCCTGCGCCCCGTGTTTTCAAAATAGAACTTTGCGCTGTCAACGAGTTCTTTTACGCAATATGCTTTGTTTACGGGCATAAGCGCGCTGCGGAGTTCGTCGAAAGGTGCGTGCAAACTTATGGAAAGCGTAACTTTATGGCCGCTTGTTGCAAATTTGCGAATTTTGTCGCAAAGTCCCGAAGTCGACAGTGAAATATTGCGCTCGGAAATGTTTATACCGCCCTCTTCACTCACTTTGTCCAGGAATTCGAGCACGTTGTCGTAATTGTCGAACGGTTCGCCGCTACCCATCAGAACGAGATTGGTTATCGCCCTGTTTTTTGCGCTGCCACCGTTGTCGCGATTTACGCAAATCACTTGTCCGAGCATCTCGGCGGGAGTGAGATTGCGCACAAGTCCGTCGAGCGTCGACGCACAGAACGTACACCCCATTCTGCAACCGATTTGAGTTGACAAACACAGCGTATCGCCATAGTCGTGCGGCATATAAACGCCCTCGATGAGATTGTTGTCGCAGAGTTTAAACAGATATTTTTTCGTGCCGGATTTGCCCGTAAACACTTCCAAAATACCGACGGGATTTGAGATAAAGTTGTTTTTTAACTTCTCGCGCAAGTCTTTTTTCAGCGAAGTCATCTCGTCAAAATTCTTGCCGTCTTGCAAAAAAGAGTAAATTTGCGCCGCCGTATATTTCGGACAATCGGGAAGCAAAGAGGATATTTCCTCTTTCGAAAGTCCCAAAAGCACTTGTTTTTCCTTAATATCGCTCATTTTACTCTCCGTATTTTCGCAATGAAGAAGCCGTCGTACTCATCGTGTGGCAAAATTTGAATCATGCCCTTATTGTCGAGATATTTTCCGCCGTCGATTTTTTCTAGTCCGCTTATGTGTTCAAGCACGAAATCGACGTTTTTTTCGAGAAAATCGTGCACGACGTTCTCGTTTTCTTCTTCAAACAGCGTACATGTCGAATAGACCATCGCGCCGCTGACCTTAAGATATTTCGCCGCGTTTTCGAGAATTTGCCTTTGCGTTGCGGCAAGCTCGCTTATACAGCTCTCGTCCTTGTTCAAAAATACGTCGGGATGCTTTTTAAACGTCCCTAGGCACGAGCAAGGCGCGTCGCATAGCACAAAGTCGAAAGTGTTTTTCCATTCGTCGTTAAGCACGCAAGCGTCGGCTTGGACGGCTTTTACGTTCGGCGTATGCATGCGATTTTTATATTTTTGTATGAGCGCAACTCTATGCGGATAAAGGTCGCAAGCAATGACTTTGCCGTGCGGACAAAGTTCGCTCATATACACTGCCTTTCCGCCGGGAGCGGAGCAAATATCGAGGATTTGCGCTCCGTCGGTTACGCACAAAGCCTTGACGGCAAGGATGCTCGACGGTGACTGAAACGTCACCAACCCTTTGTCGAACATATGCCGTACGGTGTCGTTTGCCTTGACGATATAACCGCCTACGTCGCTCTTTTTGAAGTCGGTTTTATTCTTTTTAAACAAAAATTCGACGTCGCTTTCCGTTGCCATACGGCTGTTTATTCGGATATGTTCGAGCGTAGTCGATTTTGCGGATAAAATGCTTCGTGCAACCTCTTTTCCGTACTGTTTTTCAAGTTTGTCGCAAAACCATTGCGGTTTGGAATACGTGACGGACAAATAGTTTTCGTCGCTCTCTTTCGGAAGCGAATACTTTCCGTCCGCAACCTTCTTGAGTACGGCGTTTATAAATCCGCTCGCACCGCCTTTACCGTTTGATTTTGCAACTTCCACGCACTCGCTTACGATTGCAAATTTCGGCACGTCACTCAAATTTAACAGTGCGTAAGTGCCGATTTTAAGCAAAGTAAGCACGGATTTTTGCGGTTTTTTCTCGATGAGCTGCGAAAGAATATAATCGATTTTTACGTTCTCTTCGAGTGTGCCGTAAACCAACCTCGTAGACATATCGCTCACGCGCTCGCCGAGGAACGCCATATTGCTGTACGTCCCGTCTTGGTAGACTTTTGAAAGTATTTTGTATGCGCTGTCGATATGTTTTCTCATTTTCGGTTAGTTTGTCTTTTCGCAATATATTGCGGTTATTTTCTACGATTTTTATTCAAATTTTGTGCCGATTTCAACGCTTCTTCCAAGCAAAAACGCAGTGTCGCACATGCGTTTTGCGCCTTCGAGTTGAATTTCTTTAAGTCTGACAACGCCGTCGGAAACTTTGACGAAAAGTCCCTCTTTTGCGTTCGCTTTAACCACTTGTCCGCAGTCGTATCCGTCGATATCGCACTCGCAATCGGTTTTTTCCACGTCGAAAATTTTGAGCGTCTTGCCAAAAACGTGCGTATATGCCGACGGCCACGGCGTCATACCTCTGACAAAACAGTCGATTTGATGCGCGGTTTTTGCAAAATCGACGTTTCCGTCCTCTTTTGAAATCATCGAGCAGTGCGACACTTTGCTTTCGTCTTGCGGAGTGAACGTCGCTTTCCCGCTCTCCAACAATCCGATTGCTTCCACGATAGCTTCGCCGCCGAGAATCGCAAGTCTGTCAAAAAGCTCGCCTGCGGTTTCTTTTTTGCCTATAGGCGTTGCCTTTTCAAGCAGCACGTCGCCTGCGTCCACCGCTTTTACGGTGCGCATAACGGAGATTCCGCTCTCTTCGTCGCCGTTGATTATCGACCACTGAATCGGAGAGGAACCTCTGTATTTCGGCAACAACGATGCGTGAACGTTGAGCACTCCGAATTTCGGAATTGCCAAAAAGCTCTCGCTCAATATCTGACCGAACGCCGCCGTTACGACGACGTCGGGATTGAGATTTCGCATATCGTCAAGCCCTTCTCTCGACACTTTTTCGTATTGCAAGACGGGAATACCCAGCTCATGCGCCTTGACTTTGAGCGGAGAGGGTTTGAGTTGATATCCGCGCCCGGTGGGCTTGTCAAGCCCCGTTACGACGCAAGATACAGGATATACCGAATTAAGTTTTTCAAGCACGATTGCCGAGAAGTCGGGCGTGCCCATAAACACTATTTTCATATCTAAAATTTCCGTAATTTCGATTGCTGTTTCCCTTTGTGATTTAAGAACGAACTCGATTGGTCGTCGGTTAGTCCTCTTCGTCCAAAAGCTCTTTACACTTCGACGTGTACACGATGCCGTCCAAATGGTCGATTTCATGGCAGAACGCACGAGCGGTAAAACCTTCCACTTTATATTTTTGTTCTTTGCCGAATCTGTCAAGCGCAGTGACTTTCACTTTCATGGGACGAGTGACCTCGCCGTACTTTTTCGGCACGGACAAGCACCCTTCAAGCCCCGTTTGTTCTCCGCTTTGCGAGGTGATAACGGGATTGATAAGTTCAAAATATCCGTCGTCGGTGTCGACAACGCACACTCTTTTGAGCACCGCCACTTGCGGAGCGGCAAGACCTGCGCCGTTTGCCGCTTTCACGGTGTCTTTCATATCGTCCAGAAGAGTCCAAAGTCTTTCGTCGAACTTATCCACTTCTCTACACTTTTTTGCCAAAATGGGATCGGGCACTTTTACGATTATTCTTTTTGCCATAGTATCCTCCCGTGTTCAAATCAAACTCTGCGGATTGATTTCGACAAACACGTTGCATTTTTTCGATTTATACGTATCGGCAATATTATATATATCGCCGATTATTTGCTCAAATTGTTTCGGCTCTATCCTTGCCATAACCTGATATCTACAAAGCCCGTTCATTCTCGTCACCGGGGATTTGCTTGCGCCCAGATACACAAATTTGCCGCTGTCCTGTTGCAGTGCCTGCATACCCTTGTAAACGTTTCTTGCAACGTCCACGACGTCTTGTTCGTTTACGGACGACATAAGGACGCGCACGACCTTTGTAAACGGCGGAAATTTCGTCACCATACGCGTGTTGATTTCCTTTTTCCAAAAACCGATATAATCGTAGGTTTTTCCGAAACGGAAAACGTAATGTTTAGGTGCGTAGGTTTGAAGGATAACTCTGCCCTCTTTTTCCGCTCTTCCTGCTCTTCCCGCAACCTGCGTTATAAGCTGGAAGGTGCGTTCGCTCGAACGATAATCGCTGAAATAAAGCGCGGCATCGGCTTCCAGAATACCGACGAGAGTAACGTTTCCGAAATCGTGTCCTTTCGCAATCATTTGCGTACCCACAAGCACGTCCGCTTCCTTATTGCCGAACGCCGACAAGATTTTGAAATAGCTGTCCTTTCTCACCGTAGTATCGTTGTCCATACGCAACACTCGCACGCCGGGAATAAGGTTTTTCAGCTCTTCAACCACTTTTTCAGTGCCTATTCTGCCCTGTTTTATCTCGTGGCTTCCGCAATTGGGACACTTGGTTAGAGCGTGGTATCTTCTTCCGCAATAGTGGCATTTCAGTTCGTTGTCCTCTTTGTGATAGGTCAGCGAAATATCGCAATCTTCGCACTTTGCAATATATCCGCACTCTTTGCAACGGATGAAAGAGGCAAACCCCCTGCGATTGAGAAAAAGCATCGCCTGTTCGCCTTTCGATACGGTTTCTTTCAACGCCTCTTGCAATGCAAGAGAAAACAAACTGCGATTGCCTTGTCTAAACTCTTGCGTCATATCCACGATTTCCATTTCGGGAAGTTTGTGTTTGGATATTCTTTCGGGCAGCGTAACAAGCCCGTATTCGCCGTTTGTGGCTTTGAGATATGTTTCCATATCGGGAGTGGCAGAGCCCAAAATCAACAACCCGTCGTTTGCCTTTGCCCTATATTCCGCCACGGTTTTGGTGTCGTAGCGAGGATTGGATTCGGACAAATAACTCGTGTCGTGCTCTTCGTCGATGATGATTACGCCGATGTTTTCAAGCGGTGCGAATATTGCCGACCTTGCGCCGATTGCAATATGCGCTTTGCCTGTTTTAAGGCGTTTCCACTCGTCGTAGCGTTCGCTTGCGTTGAGACCGCTGTGAAGTATGGCAACGTCGTTGCCGAATCTAGCTCTGAACAGCCCAAGCATTTGCGGAGTAAGCGAAATTTCGGGCACGAGCATTATTGCGGTTTTTCCTTTTTCTATCATGCGCTCTATGACGCACTCGTACACTTCGGTCTTTCCGCTTCCCGTCACGCCGTGAAGAAGATACGTGCCTTTTGCCGAGCAAAACGTATCCACCGCGCTTGCCTGTTTCGGCGTCAAAACAACGTGTTTGCGCTCTTTTTGCAAAGTTTTAAGCGGAGTGGAACGCTCGTGTATGTCGCTTTCGACAACGACGTTTTTTTCGCGCAACCCGTTTATTGCGCTAACGCCGAATTTTGCGTTCAAAAAGCTCAAAAATTGTCCGCCGTTTGCCGCTATATAATCGAGAGCCTGTTGTTGTTTTTCCGCACGTTTGCCGACGATTTCTTTGAGCTTTTCAAGTGTTTTGGAATCGTCTACGGTGAGAAATTTTCTCGTATATTCGGGGTCTTTTTCTTCTCTGAGTTGTTGAGGAACAAACAAACGCAACACGTCGATATAGCGCAGATTGTACGTCTTGCGCATAAAGTTCATAAGTCCCAGCTGTTCGGGACTTATGGGCGAATCGAGGTATTGCGCTCTTTTAAGGTCGGAAAATTCCGATTTTTCTTTTTTGCATATAACGAAGCCGATAAGTCGTTTTTTGCCGAATTCAACGACAACTCTGCTTCCGATGGGAACGTCGTCGCCCTCGTAGTCGAAAGTTCTGTCCACGTCGCTGTTGGATATATTGACGATGACTTCGAGTATCATAAAGCAATCACCTTGTCGAGAATGATGTCGGCAAGTTCTCTCTTGCTCACTTTTCCGCTTTCGACGCATTGACCGTCATTATCGATAACGGTTGCAACGTTCGTATCAACGTCAAAGCCCGCACCCTCGACGGTTACGTCGTTGGCAACGACGAGGTCTGCGTGTTTTTTGACAAGTTTACCTTTTGCGTTTTCCAAAAGATTTTCGGTTTCGGCGGAGAAAATCACGAGTTTTCTTCCCTCTTTCTTTTCTCCGAGCGTCTTTGCGATATCGGGGTTTTTGACGAGTTCGAGGGTAAGCGTTTCGCTCTTAACCTTGTTTTCAAAGACGTTTTTAACTTTGTAATCGGCAGGTGCGGCAGCCATAATCGCAACGTCGCAATCGTCAAATTCCTTTACGCACGCATCGAGCATATCTTGCGTTGACGTGACGTGAATCGCCTTTTCGACGCATTTCGGAACGTCGACTTTGACGTTGCCGTAGACGTATACCACGCTTCCGCCTCTCTGTGCAACCGCCTCCGCAAGAGCTTTGCCCATCTTTCCGCTGGAATGATTTGCAATCACCCTTACGCCGTCGATCTTTTCTTCAGTACCGCCTGCCGTGATAAGCACGCGTTTATCGGCAAAATCTTGCACGGGAGTGAGACAATCGACGATCTTCTCTACGATTTCGATCGGCTCTGCCATACGTCCTTTTCCGACGTCGCCGCAAGCCAAAAGCCCAATCGCACTGTCGCAAAACATTGCGCCTCGCTCGCGCAAAGTGCGCATATTCTTTTGCGTTGCTTCGTCCTCGTACATATTGCAGTTCATCGCGGGGCAAATAAGTTTTTGCGCGTTCGATGCAAGATACGTGGTTGTGAGCATATCGTCGGCAATGCCCTCCGCAAATTTTGCAATGACGTTTGCGGTTGCCGGCGCGACAACCAAAATATCCGCTTTTTTTGCAAGGGATATATGGTTGATGTCAAACTCTTTGACAGGTTCGAAAGCGTTTGTTACCACTGCGGATTTTGCAAGCGTTTGGAAGGTCAAAGGCGTGACGAATTCACGAGCGTTGTCGGTCATAATAACATCAACGTTCGCTCCGAGTTTTTTGAGCCTCGATACGATTTCGCACGCTTTGTACACGGCAATTCCGCCGCTTACACCCAAAACCACGTTTTTTCCGTAAAGCATAATAACCTCGCTTTCAATCGAGAACGGAGATAATCGTCAAAAATTCGATTAGTCGTGAACGATTTTGATTTTGTCGTCGTAGATTTCCTTGCAAGCAAGCGAGATGGGTTTCAAACCGCTCTTTTCAAGGTAATTGCTTTCGGTCGTAGCAAGTTCGCGAGCGCGTTTTGCAACGGCGACGGTAAGTGCGTATCTGCACTCTGCATGTTTGATGAGTTTGTCGATTGGGGGATCGATCATCATAGTTGTTTCCTCCGAAGATATATAAATTCGTTTTTATCGTTTTCGCCTTTCGGCGTTTTTCATATGTTTTTTACGCTTGTTCTCTTATGTTCTTTGCGCTTGTTTCCTCAAGCTTTTGAGTGATTTGCGCTTGTTAATTGGTGCTTTTCGCTTGATTTCGCGCTTACTGCGATGAATCCGCCCTTATTTGATTTGCGATCTTCTTTGTTCGAGATAGTTCACGATTTTGTCCGCGCAATCCTCCGCAACGTCGTTTATCACCACAAAGTCGTAATACGGTATGCTTTTTCTTTCGAATTCGATTTCGTCAAGACGTTTTTTGAGGGAATCGGGCGTTTCGCTTCCTCTGCCGATAAGGCGTTTTTTCAGCTCTTCGAGGGAGGGTGGATTGATGAAAATCGTCACGCAATCGGGATAGACCTTCTTGATGTTCATCGCCCCCACGCTGTTGATGTCCAAAAGCACGTCGTAGCCTTGATTGCGTTTGTTTTCCACTTCGCATTTCAAGGTGCCGTAGCAGTTTGTAAAAGTGCGCGTGTACTCCACAAATTCGTCGTTGTCGACTTTTTTCACAAACTCGTCCTCTGTGACGAAGTAGTAGTCAACGCCCTCTTGCTCTCCTTTCCTTGGTTTTCTCGAAGTGCAGGACACCGAAAATCTCAAATTCGGCATCTTTTGAAACATCTTTGATATAACCGTGCTTTTGCCCACTCCGCTGAATCCCGACACGACGATGAGCAATCCTCGATTTTGCATACCGTTTTCCATTTGCATAGTCAAGATTTCCTCATTCGATGTTGGCGGCTTGTTCGCGCATTTTTTCAATTTCGTTCTTTATGGCAAGCACTTCTTTGGTGATGCGCATATCGTTTGCTTTCGATCCGATCGTGTTGGTTTCTCTGTTGAACTCTTGCACGAGAAAATCCATTTTTCTTCCCACAGGCTCGGTTGCTTCAAGCAGCGAACGCATGTTTGATATGTGAGTTGAAAGCCTTGTGATTTCTTCGTCGATTGCGCAGTGATCGGCATAAAGAGCAACTTCGGTTGCAAGACGTTGCTTGTCAACGAGCGACGGCTCGACAACTTCGGCAATCCTTGCGTTGAGCAACGCTCTGTAATCTTCGACGACTTTGGGCGCAAACTCTTTTATGCGGTCAAGACACGCCTCGATCGTGCCGAGTTTGCTTGCAATGTCCGCTTTTTGAGATTGCCCTTCCTTTTCACGCATAACTTTGAGATTGACAAGTGCTTCTCTGGCCGCTTCGAGCGTCATTTCCGCAAGCAAATCCTCGTCCTCGACGGATTGTTGTCTTGTCACGATATCCCCAACGCGCAAAAGCGTTGAAAGAGTGACATCGTTTGCAAGCCCCGTGCCGTTTTCAAGTTGTCTTACCGCCGTAAGATAGTTGTTTGCAAGCTCCAAATCGACAGTGTAGGCGTCTTCGTCGGTCGAGCTCTGCTCGTAAGTAAGATAGAGATCTACGTGTCCTCTCGAAATTGCCGACGAAACGGCTTTTTTCACTCTGTCCTCGACAAAAAGAAAGTTGCGAGGGAGCTTGATATTGCAATCCAAAAATCTGTGATTTACGGTTTTAATCTCTATGGTTATGGTCTTTCCGTCGCGTTTGGAAACACCTTTGCCATAGCCTGTCATACTGTGCATATGCGTGCGTCCGCCTAATAATTTTTAGATATTATATCACAAACGATACGTCATCGCAACAACTTGTGCCAACTTTGTGACAAAAATAAAAAGGCAAAAACGCCTTTTTAAATTGAAAATCGCAAATTAATTGTAAATTTTGTTGCACACCGCATAGGCTCAAATGCCAAGACGCCGCTTAAATTCTTCCTCGTCAATGATTTTGATGCCGAGTTTTTGAGCTTTTTCGAGTTTAGAACCCGCATCGTCCCCTGCAAGCACGAGATTGACGGATTTCGAAACGGATGAAGCAACTTCCCCGCCGTTGTCCTCGATGAGTTTGGTTGCCTCACCGCGCTTATAGGTCGGAAGCGAGCCCGTCAGAACTATTTTCATACCCGAAAACACGCCTTGTTTCTCTTCTTTTTCATCGAATTCTATGCCGCAGTCAAGAAGCCTTTGCACAAAATCCGCATTGTTAGAATCACGGAAATATGTGAAAATGTTGTTTGCAAGGATTTCGCCTATGCCGTCAACCGCTCCAAGCTCCGCAAACGATGCGTTTTTGAGGTTTTCAAGAGTTCTAAACCGCTTAACCAAATCTTTTGCGGTCTTTTTGCCTATGCCTTCGATGCCCAATGCGAACAAAAATCTGTCGAGCGTGGTATGTTTCGATTTTTCAATCGCGCCGAGCAAATTGTCAATCTTCTTATCACCGAATCCTTCCAGTCCGAACAAGTCAATTGCGGTGATATTCATCAAATCAACCGCATTTTCGACGTGCGTTTCGTTGTATAAAAGTTCGGCGGTTTTTTCGCTGAATCCGTCGATATCCATGGCGTCTTTGGATGCGAAATGGTCGAGTTTCGATATGATTTGCGGAGCGCAGTTATCCCCCGTGCAGTACAAGAACGCACCGACTTCTTTGACGGGAGCGTGGCAAACCGGACATTCCGTCGGCTTTTCAATGGCTTTTACGTCGGGATTTTCGATTGCAACGCCCATAATTTCGGGAATTACGTCGTTAGAGCGACGCACGAACACTTTATCACCGATCTTGACTTTCTTTTTCAAAATATCTCCGTAGTTATTGAGTGTTGCTCTCGACACGGTCACTCCCCCGATGTCCACGGGGTCTAAAATCGCAATCGGATTGAGTTTTGCGCTTCTTGACACTTGCCACTCCACGCCCGAAAGCGTGGTTGTCATCTCGTCCGCTTTAAACTTGTACGCAACCGCCCATTTGGGAAATTTTTCGGTGAAGCCGATCTCTTCTCTCAATCTCACGTCGTCGACTTTGAACACCACGCCGTCTATGAGATAGTCGAGCTTTTCACGCTTTTCACCGGTGTTGTCGGCATATTGCATTGCCGCTTGTGCGTCGTTTACTCTTTCGAAATCGCCTTCGGTTTCGAAGCCCTGTTCTTTCAAAAACTCGCGCATTTGCGTTTGTGTTTCGAAAGTTTTGTCACTGTAACCGATGTTGTAGGCAAAAAAGGAAAGATCTCTTTGAGCGGTAACTTCGGGATTGAGGTTCCTGATTGCGCCGGCAGCGCCGTTTCTTGCGTTTTTAAGAGGTTCGGATGCGATTTGATTGTATGCGTTGAGTGCGGAAAGTCGCAAGATGCCTTCGCCTTGAATCTCGATTTTTCCCTTATATTCAATGGTTTTGGGCAGTTTTTTTATGGTGTTGACTTGCGCCGTTACGACCTCGCCGACTTCACCGTTGCCCCTTGTGGACGCTTTGACGATTTTGCCGTTTTCATACAAAATATTGAGCGTAAGTCCGTCGAATTTATACTCGCAAGTGAGCGTAGGCAAATATCCCACCGTTTTCACGATGCGGTTGCACCATTCGAAAAACTCATCTTTCGATTGGCACTTGTCAAGGCTGTAAAGTCGCAAAAGATGCTTGGATTGTTCAAACTTACCCTTAGGAGCGCCGCCCACTCTGTGCGTGGGGCTGTCGGGCAAAGAATAGCCTTCTTCTGCTTCGAGCGTGCGCAATTCGTCGTAAAGACGATCATACTCCGCGTCGGCAACGACGGGAGCGTCCTCTTCGTAATACAGCCTTGCCCACTCGTTGAGAGTGGACACGAGTTCCTTCATTCTTGCAAGTTTGTCCATATCTCGATTTTGCCCCAATATATTAAGGTCAAACCTCATTTTCAAGTTATATCAAATCGGCGTTCGTGTCAATATACATTTTTCTGCAAATGAGCTTTTCGAACATCTAACGCACTTGATTGTTCTATTCTTCGTCGTTTTTGCTGATGACTTTGAGACTTGCCGCTGCGATGGCAAGCGAAAATCTTTTTACGCCCAAGCCCTTAAACGCAATTGCCGCAATCTTATCCTCGCCGTCGCCGCTCGTTTGAATTATAATGCCTCTTCCGAACTTCGTATGTTCGACTACGGTATCCTTTTTGAATTGAGAATAGTCGATATTCGAAGATTTTTTCGGCGTTTCGAGAGTCGATTTCGAAAAACCGTTCGACAGATTCTTTTTGAACGCCGACGTTTGAGGATTGTTTACGCCGAGTTTTATGCGATCGGACGTGTCGAAAGTCGGTTGTGAATATGATGAGTTGGTGTATCTCATAGACGACTTAAATCCGCTCATTTCGCCTACGAATCTGCTCTTTGGCAAGTATTCCGTTCTTCCGAAACGATAGCGTTGGCGAGCGTTGAGCACAAACAACTTTTTGCGTGCGCGCGTTATGGCAACGTACATAAGTCTGCGCTCTTCTTCCACGTCCCCTGCGGTAATCGCTCTTTGAGTCGGGAAAATCCCGTCCTCGAGCGCAACCAAAAACACGTCGTCGAATTCAAGACCTTTCACTGCGTGTATGGTTGCAATCGTGACGTAATCTTCACTGTTCATTTCGTCGGTGTCTGACACGAGCGCGACGGATTGCATAAAGTCGGATATGCCTGCTCCGTCGTTGTCTTGTTCGAATTGTTGTACGGCGGAAACGAGTTCTTCGATATTTTCCAGTCTGTTTGCGTCGTCCGGCTCTTGGCTTTGCGACAGTGCGCTTTCGAGTCCGCTGCGCCTAATGACGTATTGCATAAACTCAACCGCCTGCATTTGTTTTGAAAATTGCACCAAATCCGTTGCGATTTGCGAGAAAGGAGCAAGTTTTTTTGCGGTGTTCGGCGTGAGCCATTCGGGATTGACAAGCACGCTGAAAAGCGTCGTATCGTGCGCCTTTGCAACCTCTTGCAACTCTTGCACCGCCGTGTTGCCGATGCCGCGCTTTGGATAGTTGACGACACGCAAAATGCTGTCGTTGTCGCTGGGATTTATCGCAAGACGAACGTATGCCAAAGCGTCTTTGATTTCCTTGCGTTCGTAAAATCTGAACCCACCGAAAACCTTGTACGGTATTCCGTGCAAATTAAACTCTTCTTCAAATTGTCTGGTGACCGAGTTTGCACGCACCAAAACCGCCATATCGCTGTATTTTTCGCCGTTTCTGTGCAATGTGTTTATGGTTCGCGCAACCTGCGTCGCTTCGTCTCGATCGTTGTACGCCTCATAATATTCGATGCTGTTGTCGTCTTTAATTTCACTCCAAAGGTTCTTTTCGTTGCGGTTGGAGTTGTTTTTTATGACGTTGTTTGCGGCTTTCAGAATGGACGTCGTGCTGCGATAATTCTGTTCGAGCTTATAAACCTTTGCGCCGGGAAAATCCTTCGGGAAATCCAAAATATTGCGGATTTCCGCGCCGCGCCAGCTGTAAATGGATTGGTCCTCGTCGCCAACTACAAACAAATTTCCGCTCTTTTTCGAGAGCATTTTTACAATGTCGTATTGCAGTTTGTTGGTGTCCTGAAACTCGTCTACGCAAATATATTGGAATCGTCTTTGATACTTTTCGAGAACGTCGGGACACTCCGAGAAAAGTTTTACGGTTTTGAGGAGCAAATCGTCAAAATCCATGCAGTTGCACTTTTTGAGTTCCTCTTCATAACGTGCGTAGACCTGATATATATTGTATGCGTCGTTGTCGTCGTTTTTGATTGCGTCGTAATAGGCGTCGGGCGACAAAGCAAGCGTTTTGGCACGTGAAATATGCCACAAATAATCGCCTTTGTTTTTGGGATCGGCTTGCGGATAATCTTGCAATACGCGCTTGACTACTCTTTCGCTTTCAAGGTCGGTATAAATGGTAAAATCGGTGGAATATCCGATTCTGTCCGCATCGTATCTGAGCATGCGAGCGCACATCGAGTGGAACGTGCTCGTCCAGACGCTTTGTGAGCCGATGTATCTTTCGATACGCTCTTTCATCTCGTTGGCGGCTTTGTTTGTGAAAGTGATTGCCAAAATGTTATAAGGGTCGACGCCAGTCTCGATGAGATGGCAAACCCTTGCGGTAAGCACGCGAGTTTTTCCGCTCCCCGCGCCCGCAATAACCAAAACCGCGCCTTCGGTGTCGTTGACGGCGGCAAGTTGCTGTGGATTGAGATTGAAGTTGTTCATAGCGTAATCATACAACCTTTTATGCGACGTTTTCGTCGCAACGAACTACGTCTAATATACCACATCTTGTGGCGTTTATCAATTTATAATTGAAAATAGCGCGATTTTTGACAAAAAAAGTTTGTCGGAATATTGATTTAAACAAACAAATATGATATTATATTCATATCTTGGATTATAGAGGAGTTTTTTCATGCAAAAAATTCTTCTGTTTTCCGTGCGGAGGAATTTATTTTTATGGTAAATTTTGATGAAATCGATTTTTTGGAAAGTGAAATCGTCGATGACGATGACAATGCCCCTGTCGGCACTTTGATACATATCACCGATGACGGCAAAGTACAAGAAATCAAACCCGAAACACAATCCGCCCTTTCGTACAATTCGCTCGAGTCGACGGACAAAACCGCAGGTTCAACCGACGATATACAAGAAAAATCCGATGAACTTCCCTCCGACGCCGACAAGACCGAATCGGCTGACGCTCTCGACGTCACGACAACAGACTTGCAAGACGATCAACACGATCAAGTCGAAGACGCATCGGAGCAAATTGTCGACGAAGATGTCGTAACGCCCGTTGACGAAACGCCTGTTGAGGAGTTGAAAGCGGAACCCGAAAACGAGAATTTGCCGGTTGTCGAAACTCCGCAAGATATTGAAATCTCCGATTCCGAAGAAAACGATTCGCTTGAAAACACAGCCGAGCCGACTGTCGACGAGAATGCACAAGACGCTCAACCCGTTCAATCTGTCGAAGAACCCGTTGCCGAAGTCGTGCAAGACGCCGTCGAGCAGAACGAACAGGCTCCTGTTGCAGACCAAAACATGCAAGAAGAAGCAACCGAAACTGCCGAACCGGTCATCGATACTACTCCCAAGCCCGTTAAGAAAAGAAAACCCGCCCAAAAGAAAGTTGCCGAGCCTGCTCCCGTCGTCAATGACGAAGCTCACAAAACGGCTCTCAACCTCAAGAGCGGAAAATCCGTCAACGATGAGTTGTTCGACACAAATTTCGAAGTCGAGAAACCTGCAAAAACAAAGGTTGTATCCACAAAGAAGAAACAGGAAAAAGCAGAGGATTTGTGGGCTGTCGCTACAGTCGTAAAGCCCAAGAAAGAGATCGCAACCGCCGAAGAAAAAACGGAAGTCAAGTCTGCAAACAAATCTTCAAAGTCCGCGCCCAAAGCGCAAAAGCAGTCCGACGATGCACAAGTTGCCACCAAAAAGACCGCATCCAAAAAGTCAACAAAAGTTGAAAATACAAAAACACCTACGGAGGAAAAGAAAGTGGCAAAAGCAACGGACAAAACAACCAAACCGGTTCAAGAAGAAAAACCCGTGAAAGCAACCAAGACTGCAAAAGCTCAAAAAGAAACTCCCGTCAAAGAAACGGCTGTAAAAGAATCTCCCGTCAAAGAAGATAACACTCCCAAAGCAACGAAAACCGTCGAAAAGGATGAGGAAACCGTCCTCGTTGAAGGCGAAGGCAAAGTTCACGGCAAATACGTCATCAAAAAGACGGACAAAGGTAACTTCGTGTTCAAGCTTTTCTCCTCCAACTATAGAGTGGTTGCAATCGGCGCACAAGCCTACACCACTCTCGGCGCAGCTAAAATCGGCGTGCAAAGCATCATCAACAACGCAGAAAAAGCCCCCGTCGAAAACCAAACGCTCAAAAATTACGAAACCCTCAAATTCCCCAAATGGGAAATTTATCTCGACAAAAAAGGCGAATATCGTCTTCGTTTGTACGCAACCAACGGCAGCCTCATCGCAACCACCAACGACGGTTATGCGGACATCAGCGGCGCAAAGAACGGCATTGCCGCAGTTGCAAGAGCAAGCAAGGGTTGCGCAATCGTGAGAAACGACAACCTTTGGTAAATTTTACCGAAAATTTGATAAACTGCTTGTAGAAAAAGGACGATTAACGTCCTTTTTCTATGTCGATTTTCAATAATACTCGACCAAAATGAATGGTATTATCAAACCGCAAAGAACGCCGGAACTTGCGCGGCACACTTCGTCATAACTCTCCCGGACGTCACCGAATAGTTTTTGCGATACCGCAAAGAAATCTAATCTTATTCGTTACAAGTTAAAAACAAATGCAAAAGACCTCCGAAACGGAGGTCTTTTGCAAAAAATTTGACGTTGACTTATTCTTCAATATCGTTAGTGTTTGCGCCTTGGTCAGATAGCTCGCTATTCTCTACTTGCTCAACGCTTATCTCCTTGATTGCAAGCGTTTTGAAAACCGCGCTTACTCCTCTGAAAATCGAAACTGCAAGCAACACGCACGCTCCCGCAACGAGCGTCGCATCGTTTCCGCACTGCGTGAAATCGTATATCGCACCGACAAAGAAAATACCCATTGCCGCATAGTTAAATCCTGCGGCGATTTTAAGCATGTTAAGTCTGTTTTTCAGTGCCGAAAAGTCTTTGTTGACGGATCGTAGCGTAATCACCGTCCCGACAAGGGATATAAGCATGGCAATCAAGCAAATAATTCCCACGACAATCGACAAAACGCCCAAAATGCCTGTGGCAAACGCTCCGCCAATCTCTTTGATTGCGCCCGACATGTTGTCCTCACCGCCTGATACGTCAGTGTTTAGCAGCACCGCTCCGAATATAAAAAATAATATCGCAAGCACAAAATATGCAAACGAACTCAATGCGTCCATAATCCCGGAGGACAGAATCTTCGGTCTGGATTTTGAATAAGTCATAATCTCCCTCCTAAAAATATTTTAGCACGAAGAAACGAAAATTTCAATAGGTCAATCTGCTGTCAGAATTGATAAACGTAACAAACCAAGATTTTTATCCGCAAAATGAAAAAAATTATCTTTTCAACCGCTTGTCAAAAACTCTTTTTTGATATATAATCCATATCGTTGGGTTTGAGGGGACAGTCCCCCGTGAACAGTTGGAGGAAATGGTTTTGTTTTCCATTGGCTTCCAACTGCCACCCACTTGTAAAAATTTCATACTATCTCTTGGAGAAGTCGCGTTTACTTGGTACTGCGTACCAAACACGCTCTCTCCCCGCAATATCTCTTGGAGAAGTCGCGTTTACTTGGTACTGCGTACCAAACACGCTCTTCCCCGCAATATCTCTTGGAGAAGTCGCCTAGTTTGGTCGAGGGCGCGCGACTGGAAATCGCGTAACCGTCAAAAGCGGTTCAAGAGTTCGAATCTCTTCTTCTCCGCCACAAGCACCCAATTTGAACTTTAACGGTTCAAATTGGGTGCTTTCTTTATTTTTCGCATCTTTTTCGGCTTTTGGGTATCTTAAATCGCGCAAAGATTGTAATTCTTCTTTTTCCAACTTTACTTTTGTCGGATATTCGGGCGAAGTGTTGTAAAAAATGTAGATATAATCGTCAAACAAAACCACACGATAGATAAACGAATTGAAAAACTCGTTCTTTTCTTCGTCCGACCTGTACTCTTTATTTGCAAAATAGGTAAGAAAAGCGCGGACGGTTTCGTATTTTAACGGCGGAATATTCCGTTGCTTTTCCAACTCGATTTTGTTTTCCAAATCTTCTTTCTGCGCTTCCAGTGAGAGCATACGCTCTTTCGTAGACTTCGTTACGATACCTGCGGCGATAGCAGACAAAAAACCATTCAAAGCCTGTTCCACATTAGCAAGTTCTTTTTCAAGCAAAATCAAAGCATTGGACTTTTCTAATCCTTGATTGAAATTGTCGGTTACGCTTCGTGCGATCGTATCGATTATGTCCGGGCTTAAAATATAATCTACCGTCTTTTCAAAGACTAAATCTTCTATGTATTGCTTGCTTACGCTGTTCTTTTTGCATTGTCCCCTATTTCTCTTACGGGTAAAGCATTTATAATAATGATATTGTCTGCCCGTCTGGCTCGTACCGCCTTCGGCAGTCATCAACGTTCCGCAGTTGCCGCAAAACAATTTTCCGCTTAAAATATATTCGGAATGTTTTTGAATACATTTCTGCTTGTGCCGTTGATTGTCTAAAATACGGTTGCAATCGTCCCACGTCTTTTCGTCCACAATAGCGGGCGTAACGTTGGTCAGAATTCTCTCATCGTATTCCACGATGCCTTTGTATTTCGTGTTGCGAATGAGTTTTGCAAGTGCGTTTACCGTAAACGGTTTGCCGCTTTTGTTTCGCACGCCGGTACTATCCAGCCAACTTACAATGCTTTTTGCTTTTTCTCCGTAACGATATTTCTCAAAAATTTCCCGCACGACAGCCGCTTCCGTCTCGTTGATAACCCAATGCTTGTCTATGATATCGTAACCAAATAACCCGAAACCGCCGATAAAATATCCTTTCTCGTAGCTTTCGCGTATTCCGCGTTTTACTTTTTGGGAAAGCTCGGCGGAGTAATACTCCGCCATACTTTCCAATACGCCTTCGATTAAAATTCCGCTTGCGTCTTCCGTTATGTTTTCCTTTGCAGATAGAACACGCACGCCGTTTTTCTTTAACTTTGCTTTGTAATTCGCACTGTCGTAACGGTTACGGGCAAAGCGATCAAGTTGGTAAACAAGAACATAGTCGAAAGTCTTTTTCTTACTGTCGTCGATCATTCTTAAAAATTCCGGTCGTTTGTCCGTAGTCCCCGTGAGCGCACGGTCTATGTATTCGGCTACAACGAGAAGGTCTTGTCTTTTTGCATACTCGTAGCATTCCCAAAGTTGTCCTTCGATAGACTGTTCCGTCTGACTGTGCGAACTGAATCTTGCATATATCACTACTCGCTTTTTCATTGCTTCCTCCTGCCGAATACGCTCTCGGGCGTTAAATCGTCCATATTACCGCCGTTTCTCGCATAATCGAGTAAAATATTGGCTAAAATTTTTGCGCTTGTTTGTATTCTTTCTGTCGGCAGATTTAATCTGCCTTTTTCTTTGTGTCCCGTTGATAGATTAACTTCAACGGTGTTTTCTTGTATCCGCTTCAACGTTCATACTTATTGCGCGGATACTATGTTCTCTTTCCTGATGGCTGTAATGTTCTCTCACCATTACCGCAAAATCCTCCTTATCTCAGATTTCCGCAAGGCGAGAGTATCTCGTCTTACGGATTATGTTTTGTTTTTGTTTCTTTCTTCTGCGAATTTCGTAAGTTCGCTCTCGAAAAAGTCGTCGTAGCCGTCCTTTAATTTTGCAAAGGCGGTATCGTGTCTGGCTAACAGTTCTTCGTAGCCCGCCTGTATAAGTTCTACCTTCGTATAGCCGCACTTTTTCAGAAACTCGTTTATTTCTTCCGCCGTCTTTCTCGGAACGCTCGTTCCCCATATAATGTTTTTGGCTTTGCGTTCTTCCTTGTGCCTTTCTTCGTATCTTTTGTCTTTTTCCTTTCTTGACTTTGCCATCTTTTCATTCCTCCGTGAATATATAATCGTATCTATACGACGATTATATTTTACACGCTTTGTGTGCGTAAGTCAAGTGCTTTTGTGTTAGTCCGCCGATATTTTTAGTAAGAGCAGAGCGATTTCTTCGTGTGGATACGAGCAAATGTTGCCCTTTCCGAAAAGTCGGTTTCCGACTTGTTTCGAGTTCCGTTTTTGAAATAGATTGCAAAAACCTTATCCTGCTTGTAAAAAGTACCCGTTTTCCAATTTATTTTTCGGGCTTTTGCATTCCGTTTTCTGCCTGCTAAGGCGGGTACACTTGTTTGTAACTCATGATCTGTTATCTCCTTTCCCGTTCACTATATATGGACATTTGCTTGCCTGTTTGCGGGGGTGTTTTTCGTAAGTTCTTGAAAATATCCTCTACTTATATTGGAAAGTTTTCATCTCTTTGTGGGGGTATTTCAGCAAATTTTTTCGAAAAATCCTCCTAAAATAGATGGACACTTCTCATACCCTTTGGCGGGGTGTTTTAAGAAATTCGCGGTAATTTATTCTTCCTCTACTATTATTGGACACTTCTGGTACGAAACTTAATGGTTTACGAGAAACCTTTTTCTTACAGAAGAAAATCCTTTCACTATATATGGACAACAGAGAGTAAAAACTTCGTACTTTTCTGAAAAGAAATATCCATCTACTATAATTGGAAACTTCCGGCACAAAACTTAATGGTTTGCACGAAACTTTTTTCATTAAGGCAAAGATTTTCTCACTATATGGACAATAGAGGGCAAAAACTTTGACGTTTCCATTACATATCCTCAATATTATTGGAAAGTTTCAATTGCTTTGCGGGGGTGTTTAGAAAAATTTTTATTGTCCTACTACGATAATTGGAAACTTTTACTGTAAAACTTCGTATTTTTCGCAAAAAGAAAAATGCCCCTCACTTATATTGGAAACTTGACAGTAGGTTTTACAAGGTTGTTCACGAAAATAACATAAAAATACTCTAATTTCCTAGTAACCGCTTCTTCCCAAAAGAGTAATGAGTCTAATAAAAGAAAGTAGATAATCGCCATTATGAGAAGTTCGCCGACGGAACGGTAAAATGTGTCGAAGATGAGCTACCGTTTGAGATTCCTGATAGTTGGTGTTGGTGTCGACTTTCATATATAAGTTCAATTTCTGCGGGTGGAACACCTGAACGAAATAACCCATTATATTGGATTAACGGAGATATTCCTTGGCTAAAAATATCTGATATTACCTCATCTAAAAAATACGTTAATTCTTGTACGGAATATATTACCGAATCAGGCATACTTAACTCATCTGCCAAAATTTTCCCTAAAGGGACAATTCTATATACTATTTTTGCAACCATTGGAGAAGTTGGTATATTAAATTTTGATGCTACTTGCAATCAAGCCATCGCGGGAATTCAGACATTTACCAATACTATAAATGATTATTTATATTATTATCTAGTTAATTTGCAAGATTTCATGAAGTCTATCAGCAAAGGATGTGCGCAGTTCAACATAAATCAAAAGATATTAAAATTCGCATTTGTTCCGCTTCCACCTCTTGCAGAACAAGCTCGCATTGTGGCAGAAATTGAAAAATATGAACCACTCATTGCGGAATATGATAAGCTTGAACAACAAGCCACGAAACTTGATGCTGAAATATACGACAATCTGAAAAAATCTATTTTACAGTATGCTATTCAAGGCAAACTCGTTCCGCAAGACCCAAACGACGAACCGGCAAGCGTTCTTTTAGCGCGTATCCGCGCCGAAAAGAAATCTCAGCTCGGCAAGAAATACGTAGAAAGTTATATCTATAAAGGTGATGATAACTGTTATTACGAACATATCAATGGTAAAACCGTTGATATCACCGAAGAAATCCCTTTTGATATTCCTGAAAATTGGAGTTGGGCAAGATGGGGAGCGTTATCTGAATCAATACAATACGGCTATAATGCACCTGCGAAACAAAAGGGACGAATAAAAATGGTTCGAATAAGTGATATACATAATAATAAAGTGTTGTGGGATTCCGTTCCGTATTGCGATATACCAGAAGAAGATATATCAGCTTATTTATTGAAAAATAATGATATTTTATTTGCACGAACAGGTGGAACGGTTGGTAAATCATTTCTCGTTCAAAATTTAAAAGAAGATGCCATATATGCGGGGTATTTAATCAGAACCCGTTATAGCTCAAGATTAATACCACAGTATTTTAAATTTTTTATGGAAAGTCCGTTTTATTGGAAACAACTGAAACAAGGTACAATTGCTACGGCACAACCGAATTGTAACGGACAAACATTATCCAAGATGATTGTCCCTATTCCGCCGCTTGCCGAACAAAAACGCATAGTTAAAAAAATTGACGAAATATTTGCACAGTTATAACATATATGCCCCTGCTAATACAGCAAGGGCATATTTTCACCATGTTACTACTTTATCAACGATTTCTTGTTGTTCACTTGCGGTTTTTCGTAAATATATACGCGTGGTTTCAATGCTTTCATGTCCCATAAGATCGGCGAGTAAAGAAATGTCGTTATATTTTTCAAGAAAATTTTTCGCAAAGCGGTGTCTGAATGAATGTGGATAAATCACTTTTGGATTTAATCCGTATTTATTGGCATAGTTTTTAAGTTGTTGAGCGATTCCACGCACGGTAATTCGTTCGCCAAAACGGTTTAAAAAAAGGTATCCGCTTGTGATACCCTTCTCGTTAAGCCATACTTCCGTTTCGGTTTTTAGCTTTTTAGGTATGTAAAGTCGGCGCAGTTTTCCGCCCTTGGAATACAAATCGAAATAGCCTGTAAAAACGTGCTCCACCTTAATTTGTATCAGTTCGCTGACGCGCGCACCGGTCGCCGCTAAATAACGTACGACAAAATACCATTCCCAATTTCCGTCTTTTTTCAGACTGTTTTTCAAGAATTTATAATCGGCATCGCTGATCACGTTTTCCAAGAAGTTTTTCTGCTGTATCTTGACGGAGGATAACCTTAGTTTATCTTTTTTGATAAATTCAAGATACTTGTTTATTGCCTGAATACGCAAATTGACCGTTTTGGGCTTGTAGGTTTCCATCAGGTAACCTTTGAAAGCCAAGAGATTTTGTTTATTAAAGTCTCCGACCATTTGCTCATACATGCGCACTGTAAAAAGATACGCCGCAATCGTGTTGTTTGACAGGTTTTCCCGTCGCAAGTGTTTTTCAAATTCGTCTAACATTTCGTTAAACCTCCTTAAAATAGTGTACTTATATTTTACTATTTACGGAGTTTTCTTTGAAGCGAAACCCTTGCCGATAGAGAATATTACTGTTATTATGAGAAGGTGGGCAAAAACGAGCCTGTCAAGTTAGAAGATCTGCCTTTTGATATTCCCGACACATGGGCGTGGGCAAGGTTAGGAAACATTGTTGAATTTGAGAACGGCGATCGAAGTCAAAAATATCCTGTTGAGAGCGATTATGTTTCTGTTGGTATTCCGTTTTGGGGAGCAAAGGACATAATCAATAATAAACTGACAGTAACAAGCAATTTAAGATATATTAGCCAAGAAAAATTTGACGAATTAAATAATGGGAAATTACAAGATAAAGATTTTATTTGTTTATTAAGGGGGGCTGTTGGTAAATGGGCAATCTTTAACGAGACAGAAACAATTAAAACAGGTTTTATCAATGCTCAAATGGTCATTATTCGTGCAAATCTAAAAGACATAATTGAGTGGTTAAAAACATACTTCTCTTCGCCGTTTTTTTGTTCATTAAGAGACAAATACACTAGCGGAACAGCAGTCTCCCAGATGTCTGCAAAAGATTTATCAAGATTTCTAATCCCTATTCCACCGCAAGCGGAACAACGCCGAATTTGCAATACTATCCGACAAATATTAAGTATTATAGAAAAAGACGAGATTTAATTCTCGTCTTTTATCTTACTAAAAATCGTCCTAATTGCTTCTACAATTCGTTTTTGCTCTTGTAAAGGCGGCAATGGAAATAGTAATTTTGCTAATGCGTTTGAGGATAGCCCCTGTATTCCAATTCCTTTACCACCGATTAACCCGGAATATTTATATAAGTAGAATGCGTAATAATAAAAATAAACTTCTACCGTTTCATAAGCTCGTAATCTGTGTATATGATTCTGAATACACATGGGAATATCAATATGCCAAATTGCCGCACGACCAATATCGCCACCTTCACATACAAGCAAGTCGTTCTTTTTCAAGGAACATTTTTCAACCTCTTCATCGGTAAACAGCATTTCTCGCAAAGAGTCTAATTTGAAAGAGTCCCAGTAAAGATTGGAAGTAGTTATATATTGTCGTTTTGTCCCTTTTGTATTTGAAGAATTTAAGGCTTTCCCTGTATTATGCTGAAACAAATTCCCAACTCTTATCCACTCCCAACGATCAGGTATATCAAATGGTATTTCATCGGTAATATTTTTCGTTTCCGAGCCCACCTTCTCATAATAACAGTTATCGTCACCTTTATAAATATAACTTTCGACGTATTTCTTGCCGAGTTGGGCTTTCTTTTCGGCACGGATACGCGCTAAAAGAACGCTTGCCGGCTCGTCGTTTGGGTCTTGCGGAACAAGTTTACCTTGAATCGCATACTGCAAAATAGACTTTTTCAGATTGTCGTATATTTCATCATCAAGTTTCGTGGCTTGTTGTTCAAGTTTGTCGTACTCTGCAATGAGTGGTTCATATTTTTCAATTTCGGCAACTATTCGTGCTTGTTCTGACAATGGCGGCATTGGGATTTTTAATTCTGTAATATATTCCGCTTTGACGTTATTTATATTAGTGCCCTGAGCTTGTGTTCTAATATGCTCACGGTAATATTCCGTGGCAAAAATCAATTTTAAGTAGGGTGAAACAATATTAAGTAAAGGTCTAACGATACGCAAAAATGCACCGATTTGTGTATGTGGAATATCAACACCAACATACCCCGCTTTTCCTATGACAGTTTTGCTGCCTGTTGATGCAACAATAATAATGTCATTTTTTCTTACTTGTTTATCGCTATCGTAATATTTCTCAGGCAAATAAACATCTTCTGGGGAAAGAGTTATTTTGAGTTCATTAACATTGCCGCCACGCAATATACGAATTCCATTATTGCAAACATCTTTTTTGTCGTAAGATACGCCGCTAATTATAGTAATCAAATTGCCAAGTTTCACCCAACACCAACTCTCGGGTATTTCAAACGGTAACTCATCTTCGATACATTTTACCGTTCCGTGTGCGAACTTCTCATAATGGCGATTATCATCACCCTTAAAAATGATGGAATCGCCTTTGTCTTTCTTAATTTTTCCTTCTTTAATCAGCTTTTGTTTTTCAATGCGAATACGTTCCAACAAGGCACTTGCGGGTTCGTCGTTCGGGTATTGCGGAACGAGTTTGCCCTGTATCGCCAACTGAAGAATGGATTTTCTTAAATCTTCTGCTTTCATTCTTTATTCCCCAACAATGCCATTATTTCGCTGAGAACTCTATCTATATCTGCGTCAAGGCTTGCGCGTTTTTCTCTGTAAGTACGAATTAAATCCTGAGGAGCAAGAATTTCCTCTTCTTCATGAGGATAACCACACAAATCGATATTATAGTTCAAAGTCTCGATCTCTTGAACGGTGTATTTTTTTGCCTTCGGAGATTCGTCAACAATAATTTCTTCTCGGTTACTCCACCAATCGATCGCAGGTTGAAAATGTTCTAACTTCATCGGTTTTGTCTTGGAGAAGTGCTTGTACCCTTCGGGCATATCCAGACGGTAAAACCATGTTTCCGTTGTCGGCTTTGTTCTGTCGAAGAACAGGATATTTGTCGTAATAGAAGTGTAAGGTGCAAATACGCTGCCGGGCATGCGGATTACCGTATGCAAATTAAACTCAGAGAGTAGTTTCTTTTTGATTGCGACTTTCGCATTATCGGTACCGAACAAGAAACCGTCGGGAAGAATAACGGCGGCTCTGCCGTTTTGTTTCAGACGATACATAATAACCGACATAAACAAGTCTGCCGTTTCACTGCTTGCGAGATCGGAAGGAAAGTGATTTTTTACGTCGGCTTTCTCGTTTCCGCCGTAAGGAGGATTCATCAGAACAACGTCAAACTGATCTTTTGCGGTATAATCCAAAACATTATGGAGCAAAGAATTATCGTAGTATATCTGCGGCGTATCAACGTCGTGCAAAAGCATATTGGTTACGCAAAGAATATACGGAAATTGCTTCTTCTCAATGCCGTAAATTGAATTATATATTTTTTCTACGTCGTCCGTGCTTTTCTTTTTGGTTTCCAACTCTTTCAGCCAACTTACCAGAAATCCGCCCGTACCGCAGGCAAAGTCCGCGCAACGTTCGCCGATTTGCGGATTGATCATCTTTGCCATAAAATCCGTGACGGCACGCGGAGTATAAAATTCACCTGAAGAACCCGCGCTCTGTAATTCACGCAGTATGGTTTCGTATATTTCTCCGAAAGCATGACTTTCTTCGTAATCGCTTAAATCCAAACCGTCGATTACGTTGATGACCTGACGGAGAAGAACGCCGTCCTTCATATAGGTATTTGCATCTTCAAAAGTCGTTTTGACGATTGCCTTTTTAATTGGAGTGTCAGGATTGACTTGAATGCCGCTTATCAGCACGTTTCCGTTCGGATCTTTAATATCCTTGCCTTTGAGGACAGGGAAAAGCGTATTATTGACGAAATTCAGAAGGGCTTCTCCCGTCATGCCTTTCCCGCCTTCTTCGTGTGCCCAATTACGCCAACGGCAAGGAGTGGGAATAATCGATTGATATTTATCATCTTCAAACTCCCAATCCTGTTCCTTTGTGTCATACACTTTCAGAAACAAAAGCCAAGCTATCTGTTCAATTCTCTGCGCGTCGCCGTTAATTCCTGCATCGTTGCGCATAATGTCGCGCAATCTTTTTATAAATCCTGAAATATTACTCATTTGTTATGCCACCTTATAAATTTCGTTTTCAAGTTCCCTGACTGCCCGTATATATCCCTCTCTGCCGCCAAAAAGCTGCGCAATTTTAGCAGGTTTTCCGAATTTAACAAACGGATCAAGTTTCAGAATATCCATATCTTCGATTTCGTAAATACCGCTGTCTGCATACTTTTCAAGCAGAGCTTCGAGTACTGCGCGCGCTTCCCCGCCGTATTTTGCAAAGACGTTGCGCTTTTTTACGTTTTCTGCGCGTTCCCGCCGCGTCAGGGGTTTCTGATCGAAAGCCACGTGACAAATGAAATCGTAATCGTCTACGTCACTCATGCCTTCATCTGTTTTAATCTGGGCTAAATCTATCCCGCGTTCAAGGAATAACTCCTGAATCTTCGCCTTCTTCTCTTCTGCCGACCATTGCAGAATAAAGTTGTTGAGTGAAGAAAACTCGCTGTAAATATTCGCTTTTGTATAGTCGATGATGCTTTCCTGCCGCAAGAGCTTTCCGTCCGTATCGTATACCGCAACCATTTTCTGCAAAATAGAAACTTTACAGCCCCTGCTGTCTACAACATATTTGTGTTTTGGTTCTGCTGGCGGAGGGGGCATTATAACCGTATCGCCGCCCGCCGGATCTTTTGGTTCAACATGGCGAAAATCTTCGTCCTGTTCAATCGGTCCATCCCAATCAGGATCTGCGAACAAACGAGTGACGCCGCGGAAATCCATAATAACAAAATGCGTTTTCCCGTCGTCCCAACGAAGTCTTGTACCACGACCTATGATTTGTTTGAACTCGGTCATAGAGCCGATCATTTCGTCGATTACGATCAGCTTAACCATTTTGCAATCGGCACCGGTGGAGAGAAGTTTCGACGTTGTCGCTATTACCGGATATTTTGCAGAAACGGAAATGAAATAGTCCAACTTGCTCTTGCCGTAATCGTCGCTTCCGGTGATACGAACAATATAGTCCGGATCTTTTGCGCACATATCGGCGTTCAATCTGGTCAATGCAACGCGCATACGCTCCGCCGCATCTTCCGTTGCGCAGAACACAATGGTTTTTGCCATTCTATCGGTTGTTTTGAGATAATTGGTTATCTCGTTTGCAACCATATCGATTCGGTCCTGAATGATGATGTTGTAATCGTAATCGCTATTATTATAAATACGATCTTCGATTTCGTAACCGTAAATATCGCGCTGACCTTTACGAGGACGCCATTCGTCGTCGATATCGGTTTTTATGCGTATCACCTTAAACGGCGCAAGAAAGCCGTCGTCAATTCCTTCCTTCAAGCTGTATTTATAAATCGGCTCACCGAAATAATCGATATTGGAAATATAACTCGTTTCTTTCGGCGTTGCCGTCATACCGATCTGAGTTGCGGAAGTAAAATATTCCAGCACTTTACGCCAGCGACTTTCCTCTTTGGCACTCCCACGGTGACACTCGTCCACAATGACGAGATCAAAGAAATCTTTATCGAACAGTTGCTTATAGTGCGCAAGCGTTTCTTCGTCTGTCTCTTCTTCCGTTGTTTTATTCCCCACTAATTGCTGATAGAGGGAGAAGTATACCTGATGCGAAGTGATTGTCGTTCTGTCGTCTTTTGCAAAATTGATTTTATGTATCACTTTTTCAAGAGGCTTAAAATCTCCGCTGATGGTCTGATCGACGAGGTTGTTCCGGTCGGCAAGATAGAGAATTTTCTGTTTCATACCGCTTTGCAATAAGCGGTAGACGATTTGAAAAGCCGTATAAGTTTTTCCCGTGCCCGTTGCCATAACAAGAAGGATTCGTTGCTGTCCTTTTGCTATCGCCTCTATGGTGCGATTAACCGCAACCTGCTGATAATATCTCGGCGGATATGTGCTTTGGCTGGTGTAATATGGTTGATTGATAAGCGCAAATTCTTTTTCAGATAAACCTTGTCCACCGTTGATTTCGCTTTGATAGCGGGCGAAAAGTTCTTCGGGAGAAGGAAAACTATCTATTGCAATTTCTTTCTCGATTCCGGTAAGAAAGTCAAACTCTTGAAAGGCGTCGCCGTTCGAACTGTATGCAAAAGGAACGTCGAGCATTTGAGCATACATTTTTGCCTGCTGCATGCCGAAAGATACGCTGTGGTTATTGTCTTTGGCTTCTACGACAGCGATAGGATAATTCTTATTGAGGAAGAGTATGTAGTCCGCTTTTTTCGGGGATTCACGGCTGACCAAATTGCCACGGAGATTAACTTTGCCAGCAGTAAACTGAACTTTGGTCTCCATAGTAATTTTATCTTTCCAGCCTTTTTCCAGAAGAGCGGGCGTGATATAGTTTAACTTAATATCTTCCTCAGTCATTTGTTTTTTATCGAGTATGCTCATAGTTAAGCCTCCCGTGATTTGTTTATGTTCCGATAATTTTTTATTATCGGAAGTTGTAGGGTAAAAAATTATTTTGGTGACTTAAACGGTGTTATTACCATAGCTTCTTCCGTTTCAATTTGTCGTTTTCTATCAAAAGAAGCAGCCACAATAAAAATCACTGTATCTCCAACTTTAAGTAAGTCACTTTTCCCGAAGAAATTTTTAAATTGAAAGTAGTATGATTTATCTGCCTGTATAAAACCGCCTGTCTTATTTGGGAATAACTTATTGACTTTTCCTTGCTTACTGCCCACTAATTGATATAGTTTTTGAATCCAATTTTTCCTTATTTCTTTAAAAGCGACATCTCTTTCAACAGTTATTTTTCGATTTAGCCGATCTTGTACGGACCAATCATTGTTCAGCCGAATTTGTCGTGCGAATAAAAAGTTATCCTGTGCAAAAGATTTATCACCGAGCTCATTAAGTAAATCTCCAATCGATTCTATTAAAGATACTTTCATTTCCTCGGGATCTTTAGTGCAAGCAGCACGCAACATATACGCTAAAGCAGTTTTGGGTTGATTTAGTTGATTATAAAACTTTCCAATTTCATAGAGCAAAAACCATTTGTCACTAACAACGATTAACTTTTCAAGTTTTTTAATTGCATCTTCAATGTTGCCTAATGCGCCCAAAGCAATTGCTATTTTTCTTGAAAACCATACCTCGTTACTATAATGAAAGGATTCAAGTGTTTCTATTGCTTCATTACAACATATAATGCATTCCTCATATTGTTTATTTTTAATTAAAAAATCTGATTTTAGTTTATAGAAATCTTCTTTTTGAGAAGACAGCTCTCTTTCTTTTCCTGCTAAATCAGTGTAGTGGCGTGGTTCGGATGATAAAAGCGACGGATTAATCTTATTAAGTAGAAATAGGCTTTTATCATAATCAACAGATTCGCTGATTTTACTTAACTGATTTAGAACGTTTAACACACAATACGAAAAAGAAGGTGCATTGGATTCATTTTGATTGAGCAATTCGTTTAACAAAATTAGCTTATCTAAAACTATCCCCGTATACTGATAATTTGGCTGTCGTATGGTTTTGACATATTTGTCGTTTATGATCCAAGCCAAAAGATTTTTAATATATGAAAATGGACGATTTGATTCTTGAGATAAATCTTTATCTTTGAATTCAGAATAGACGTTTTCACATATAAGCTCGGCTTCATCAAGTTTATTGAGTTTTTTTAAACAATTAGCATATTGGTGAACATCCCATAATTCATGAGTTTCTGGGAACGCCTCATATAATTCTTTACATAAAGGTAATGCTTCTTCATATTGCTGTAAAGAAGGTGCGCCTTCACGCAATAATTTTTTCGTTCTGCTTCTGATTTCTCCAAGATCATCCATTTTATACACCTCTTTAAGTCATTATCTTTTGCGTAGTCTTAAAATGTAACTTTACAAAAAGTTTTAATTTATCTAAGCCCCCAGTTGCATAAATATTCTTTGCTATGTTTTCTACCGATGCGTTTATCCCCTTTGATAGGGTAACGCCTAAAGACTTACCAAGTTTGTCAAGTTCGTCTAAAAATCGTGCTCTGGCGAGAATTGAAGCAGCCGCTACTCCAACATCACGTTCAGCTTTAGATGACTGAATTAGGTTAAGTGTTTTTCCTTTCTCCATTAAAGCATTTTTAATAATGGTTTCATCCCCAAATTGGTCAGCTATAGCATTATCACATGAATTAATTGAAAGTAGGTTTTCAATAACCCGGGCATGTCCCCATCCCAAAACCTTATTAAGATTTTTGCCAATCTCATCATACAGGGTATTGTATCTCTCAGGACCAATACACACAACACTTATACATTTTTTCCCTAAAACTTCTTCAATTCTTTTAGCTAATTCTTTATTCTTGATGTCTGAATTATTTTTACTGTCTCTAACACCAATAGCAGACAATTTTTCTTCTTGCTTTTTTGTTATACAAACTCCTGCTATAACTAACGGCCCAAAATAGTCACCCTTCCCAGATTCATCCGTCCCAATATGGCAATCAAAAGCAGGTAACACCTTAAAGGATGGCTTTGTTTCTTCAATTGGTTCTGCTTTTTTGTGCGCAAGCATCTCTTCTTCTGTGTACCCGTTTTTGATAATTATATTGTACGCAGAGGTAATGGCGTTACAAACCGCACCGATTTTTGCCTCAGCTTGTTCTACTGTGATAATATCTAACGAGCTAGGATTTCTAGCTGGATCAGAATGCAATTCCTCACATCTAATTCCTTCCCAAGCGGCTATTAATGAATTGTTGATATAACCATCTCTTCGAGTATCTTTTATGTACTTTTCAAATTTATGTTTTCTAAGCCAGTTGCCTATTTCTGCTATTTCCGGATTGTTTTTATATTCTTCTAACGTAAAAGCATTCTTGTCCATCATCATTTTAAGAATGAAACCTTCAAATGCTTTAGCAACAGGATACACCACAGGATTATATAATGGTAGCGAAATAGCATTCTCTTTAATAGCCTCTAGAAGACCAAAAGCTGTTACTATTTGTTTTTTATCAATATATGCCAAATAGTTGTATGCATCATCAGAAAGTGCTTTTCTGGCTTTGTCACAATAAGAGTCAAAGCCCTCTATTTGATCTATAACTTGTTTTGCGTGTGATTGCTGTTTTTCCGGAATATATGTTAAAGCTTCTTCGACATTTGATATTGGCTCTATTGAGTGAATAATCTCTCTAACTTTTGTTACCAAAGCAGAATCTATTCCTTGTAATAATAGTTTCCCTGACAAAAATTGGGTTAGCGTCATTTTTGCATCATTTTCCGTAATCTCAAAAATGTATTTTATAGTGTCTTTTTTAATATCTTTTTTTACAATAGAAAATGATTCTTCTAATTTATTTCGAATCAAATCTTGATTGCTTTTAGAAATAGTGTAATTAGCATAAATAGGAATTCTTGAACAATATTTATCTTCTTTTCTTTCACATAAGTTTTCTACTAATAAAATTGTTTCATCCGTTTCTTTTTCAAAATAAATCTTAGAGGTTCTTCCTTTACTGCAATAAAGAATAAATACTGCACCATTGTCGCAGATGTATTTGATTCCATGTTGTATGCTTTCTTCTTTTATCGATATATTTGCATTTTTCATTAAGCGGCGAATTGTGGAAATACCATTTTCTATTTCTTCGATGTATTCATAAGTTTTCCCCATTTATATCTCCTCCTATTTTTAGACGTTTCAATAATATTTTAAAGCTTTTAACTTGTAGCAACATCTTCCATCTCATTACTCTTCAAACTTAATGCCTTTACTTTCGCAGAAAGCGTAGAACTTGCCTTGGGAGACGATTTGCGGTTCGCGGTTGTCTTTTTCCCAACGGCAAATAGTGGCGTAAGAAACGCCGAGTTCTTTTGCAAGAGCCTCCTGTGTCAGAAGCAGTTTCATTCTCGCATATTTCACTTTTTCGGAAAATTTCATTTTACACCTCATTCTACGTCTGATCCGTCGGTTAATTTAAGCGTATCTTCTGCCAAAACCTTCATCTGACGGATTGCCGCCTTGTTGAGTTCAACAAGCCGTTCCTGCTGGCTTATTCCGCGTTCGATAAGATAAGCGTTCAGGTTTTCAAGATTAGAAAGGCACACGAGTTGCGAAACTTCCGCATAGTCGCGGATATTTCCCTTTTTATCCGGATTTTTTTCTCTCCATTCTTTCGCCGTCATACCAAAAAGGGCAACGTTCAGAACGTCCGCTTCGCTTGCGTAAACGAACGACGCTTGTTCTTTCGTGATTTCAAGCGGAATAATTATGTTATCTTTGATCGCGTCAGTATGTATGCGGTAATTGATTTTGGCAAGTTCTCGCTTTACCGTCCAGCCGAGTTGTTTCTGTTCGTCGGCTTTCAGTCGCTGAAACTCTTTGATAATGTACAAATTGATTTCAGGCGATATCCACGAAGCAAATTGCAGGGCAATATCTTTATGAGCATATGTTCCGCCGTTATATTTCCCGGCTTTCGAAATAATGCCGATTGCGTTTACGCCGTCTATCCATTTTTTCGGCGTCATTGTAAAGTAATTATGTCCGGCTTCGCTTCTAAACGTATCGAATTCGACACGGTTAAAATTCGGATTGTTGAGTTGTTCCCACAATCCCATATACTGAATCGTATCGATTCTGCGCATCCAATTCTGTATAACAAATCGAGGGTCTTCGGGATTTTTGTATTTTGCAATATCCGTAAGAGAGAAATAATCGTCTTTGTTGATATGGATTTCCTGATCCAATACGGTAATTTCTTTATTCTTCATAATCTTTGCGACCTTCACATAAAATTTATTATATTATAACATATTTTGACAGAATAATCAAGAGAAAAGTCGGCAGAAACGCCGACTTTCTCAATAATAAATACTTGCTTTGAAAAATAATCATTTTTTACACTTTTTCATAATGAAAGCAAAAAGTCATTTTATAAGCAAAGAGGTGAAACCAATAGATATTTTGCCTCTTTGTTAAAGGCGTACAGTTCGACATCGCACGATTCATTCCCGCCACAAGAGAACTGTACGCACCCTAATGGTAAATTAGAGTGCGTATATTTCTTTTCTGTCGAATATTTCGGCATAATTGTAGGTACTAAAACAATTCATCCAGTAAAATATAATATTTTATTTTCTCCCAATCA
>ERZ1026968.120-NODE-120-length-41959-cov-7.078847_pt1 | contig 41959 bp, 22 predicted proteins | sample MGYA00519295_ERZ1026968 | MGnify/ENA primary metagenome ERZ1026968 (study PRJEB26926, sample SAMN06164480) | human gut metagenome | biome: ENVO:00009003; feature: ENVO:2100002; material: ENVO:00002003 | host: Homo sapiens | place: USA | collected 2012 ...
CAAAAAAAAAAGTTTTTTGTCTAGCTTTTGGGGTGCAGTTCATAAACCTTAATCACGACATAGCCTCTTAGCATTCACGAAGAAATTCCTTGTGACAACGTTCTTGCCTCTTGCGCGACCTTGCGCGCATCTTAATCAAATGCAACATGGATATAAGCTATCACTTGGGGTATTTGGTTCACGATTACGTGCTATGAGACTATATGACTGGTGCTGCGATCTTAAGAAGAATGGTAATAGTGTAATAATAAGGATTTACAGCATCTGTTAACGCTTTTTAGGACGAAGGAATGGCAAAATCCGGTCTTTGTAATCGCTTAAATTAAACATTTCAAGGGTCCTCAGTTCGTACGGGACGCTCTGACGATCCATGGAATCTGCTTTTATGGTGATTATGTTGCCCTTGTTTCCACCGCTTCGTTTTTCATTGGCGAATGAACTCCATTCATGACTTACCCATCGAGAGTTGAAGTATTCCGGCTTACTGCATATCACAACAAGGTGATGGCTCTTGTCCAAAGCTTCGTTAATGATTGTCGAGTAATCTGAATCCCCTATGTCGGCAAGACTTCGGTCAGATTCAAAGCATCTCAGACCATGGGCTTCCAGAAATTTACAGAGACTTTGCGCTATTGCGGTATCTTCGCTCTTTTTGCTGATGAATACGTCATAATAGTCGTTGGCTGATGCCATGAAGTCAGAAAGGATGTCAAACTGTGAGTCTTGACCATATTTTGTCGTATCAATATCGTTGTCTGTAGAATCGTCAACGAGTGAATTGCTGTCTTCGTCGGCCGCTATTACTGATGCCGTGCGTTGGATTCGCCGCGTTATTTCATCGAACACCTGATTGAATTCATATTCGGCACTCATATTGTATACGCGGCTTTCGGCGGATAGACTTTTAAGCCAGTTTCTGTCGAAACCTGAGCCAATTCCTATGGGAATGACATTCAGTTCCCCGTCTTCAGCTTTCTGGCGCATCAAGGTTCTGGCCTCTTCAGCATCCTTGCCGTCGGTTGGACTTCCGTCGCTCATTACAATAAGCACAGGCTTGTAGTTGTCATTTCCTGCGGCCCCAATCATTTCCATTTGCCTTTCAAGCCGGTTGAGGCACATTTTCAGACCCTTGGCTATGTTAGTGCTGTCTGCGCGTGTATCGATGTTCTTCAGACAGTCAGGCGACAGCCGTGATATGTCGGTGAACTCGCAATAGCAGTCGGCGAACTGGTCAAACTGGACAATACAGATTATCGCCGAGCGGGATATGATATCGTTCTGGCGCATACGCGTCAGCATCCGGTTGAACACATTTTTCAACTCCTTGATCAAGGTTGAGGTCCGGCCTCCGGGTTTGGGTTTTGCATAATAGACGGTTTTTCCGTCTTCTATATGTTTCGATGACTCATCGCGGATTACTTCGGAATCACTTGTGAAGAAATTCATCGACGAACTTGTGTCAATGCAGAAGCAAATGGGAATGCGGGCTTCTCCATTGCTGATTATATTGTCGTATTGTTCGTAGTAAGCATGGGTATAAGCTCCTGCTGTCTGTTTTTTATTGTCGTTTGGTGCCATAGATGTCAGAGTTGCTTAGAAGGATTTACGTTTTTTGCGGCATGATTCACACCTTACGGGGTCATTCAACCCTTTAAGGGAAAGACTTTCGTGTTGACCGACAGTGATGGGGAAAGAGCATCCGCAATCCTTGCATGTACGCGTGGCATATACGGCGTTAAGCCGTTTTTTGTTGCAATCGGGGCAACGCCCGTTTTTGAGGAGGAAATACGGTTTTTCGTTTCCGCATTCGCAACATTTCACCGTTTTATTTTTACAATCGGAACAATATTTCTGATCTTTCCAGTCTGAGTCGCTTTCTTTTTTCGTTCGGTGAAACAGCGCCGTACGGTTTGTATAGTAGTACGTTTTGCCACAGCACTGGCACGTAAAACTTACATTGGACATTTTGTCGATGCAGCCATTGCAGATCTTGCCTGTCGCACTCTGGGGATTATAGAAATAAAACTCGGGGTGCGACACATTGCAGCATGAACAACGGAAAAAGCGGTCGTCTTTACTCCGTTTGAAGGTTTCGGGATAGAGTTTCAATGACTCGCTGTCGAACGGCGACTCCAGATCTTTTCTATAATATCTTAGAGTTCCGATCCATTCATCGATGGTGCGCCGTTCGTTGGGATCCGAATATCTCTCGCCTTTCTTGAAAGTGCTGTAGAATAACGGTTTGAATGGCGTTAGATGACTCCACATGAATCTCCATGCGCTTGGCATGGCTTGCGAACCGTGTTCATCTTTGAAAGAAAATGAAAATCGGCTGTGGAGTATTCTTTCCTCGGGCGTGGAGCCATTGCCGAGATTATAAGGGAGTTTTCCGGGCATCATGAGCATGAACAGCAGGAGCGCGATTCCGTAGTTGTCGTTCTCTTTTGTGCAAAGATATATTTTCTTGCCGAGCAGTTCAGGCGGCGTAAAGGTAAGGTTATGAACAAGGGTAGGGAAGCCTTCGACCTGATAATTGTCTGTGTCAAGGAAAAAGACATTGTCTTTGTCAACGACGCGTATTGCTGCGGGATTTATGCACCCTAACAGTATATTGCAGTTGTGCAGATATTTTATCTGTTCAAGTATATTGAGGGCTAAATCGCATAAATCCATTTTAGTCCACGATGGAAACATCTGTTGGAATCGTGCGCGTTTGAAAATTGACAGATGCAGTGGCTCTCCAGCGGCTTCCGGCAATAAATAGCCTGTAAATTTGCCGGTGCCGTCACGGAGAATGTCGATAGGCCAGCATAATCCTTTATGCCTTATGTCCCGCGAGAGCATGCGTTCCACTTTCTTCTCGAGGAATGTGTTCACGTTGCTGGTGTAAATCTTGGCCGAAATTCCCGGTCTGTCTGTGGAATAGGTCGTGGCGTTAGGATGTGAGAGTTGTTCCGTGCCGATGCGTACCGGAGTGCTCTTGCTGTCGTAGACCAGTGATCCCGGCGTGACCCGCTCGGGATAAATCGCAAGTACCTTCATCAGTTCTGGCGTCGACCTGATAAGGAACCGGTTGTTGATATTCCCGTTGCCTCTTGGTCTGTCCTTAGCAGTTTTTAAAGTAGGAGAATGACGTTTTTCAAGCTGTTTATTAGCTATGGTTTTCCAGAGATTCCCATCGGGCGACATGGAGAAGATCTGGACAAAAATTTTGGTCTCCCTGGCTAACTGAGTAATGTCTTGAATTTCTTCTTCGGCGTTTGAGACAAAACATATCTCTCCTTTTTGCGGATTCATCTCCGAGATTTTAACGAAAAATCCCTTGAGATCAGTTACATCTGCTATTATGGTGAGGACGTTTTTATATTTTAAATAATCTACGGTCTTGCGTATGTCACCCTGAATCGCTTTATAAATGTAAGAGGGGACATTTAATAGATTTTCGTTGGATAAAATTATTTTTCTGTTTTTATTGATAAAGGGCTGCATTCCTTCCATATTCCAAACTGAGGTGAGTATGAAAAGTTTCCTATTGCTTTTCGCTAAAGCATACAATGGAATGAAATCATTCGGACCTTTGACGGTCTTGGTGTTATTGATGTTCGGAATAGGTTTGCCGGGGTTTTCCTTTTTCATGAGTTTATTTTATATGGTATTGATTTGAAAATAGGGGAGGGGCGCATTCATTATCGCATGTCCTCGCATTATTCTCTCTTGAATTAATTAAAAATGGAACATGATGCGAATTTACCAAATAATAGTCTAATAAACAAATTTTCAGTAGACGAAAGCAAATTAAGTCATGCTAAGGACGGATTACTTAGGAGCGTGTGACTAATGACTCAGGAGCGGTGACAAAAATAGAGGCTGATTCACAGTCTGGTTTCAAGGGTCGTTTTCTGGGTGGCGAGGCCCATGCGGCGGTAGAAGTCCATGGCCGTTTTGTTGCCGTCCCATACGTTGAGGGTCAGATTATGGCAGCCTTGCATACGGGCATATTCCTTTGCATGTTCATACAGCCGTCGGCCCACGCCTTTGCCTCGGGCAGTCTCATCTATGCATAGGTCGTCGATATAAAGAGTCCTGATTTGTTGCAGATGATGGCTCGAGGTATTGTCTTGAAGCACGCAGAAACAGTAGCCAAGCACACGACCCTCCTCATTGACATCCACAAAGACGGGAGTAGCCGGGTCCGCAAAAATATCTTCAAGTTCCGTGGCCGTGTATTTGGTATGTCCTTTGATAAACAGATCGGGACGCACTTCGGCATGCACGTCATTCACCTGCACCAGCAGTCTCAACACATCATTAATATCCTTGTTTTCAGCTTTACGAATCATAGCACTATGAGTATTATGAATCACGTTTATGTTTTAGAGTCGAGAAATAAGTTCCGAGCCTGTCATGACATCCATCTTGGAGAAGGCGAACAGTTTCTTGCCGAGATCTTTCAGCGAATGGCCGATATGGTAGACCTCCTCGTCGATTATCAGGAAACGGTCGTGGGCTTTGGGGTATTTGTGTAGAGTCACGCCGGGATACTGCGCATTATGTTTCTCCACATCCTGACGGAGCTGCTTGGAAATCTGCCCGTCGTAAATGTCTACGGTTACGCCGGGATTGCGCTTTGACAGCTGAACAAGAACGGAATCATCAATATAGCTGTCAATAACGACTATTCTATGTTTAGCCTTGCGAATCAAACCGGCGATAAAGGCATACGCATCGAATATCTGACCATCGAAGAATATGCCTTCTTTAGGTTGAATAGAGCTGCGGACAAAGAAATCTACTTTCTCATCAAGCTGTAAAAGATGCCTGTCGTATTCTGAGAAATGACGGTCTATGCGATCTTCAAGTTGCATCAATCTTTGATTTACGGCATAACCACGTAGTAGATATTCTTTCAGAACCTTATTGGCCCACTGTCTGAATTGAATACCCCGGACTGTATTGACTCTATATCCGACAGAAATAATTACATCCAGATTGAAAAAATCGATGTTTCGGGTCACATTACGATTCCCCTCTTGTCGAACTGTTCGGAATTTCCGAACAGTTCCCTCTTTACTCAATTCGCCTGAGTCAAAAATGTGCTTGAGATGTTCGCTGATATTTGCTTTGCTTGATTCGAACAGCTCGACTATCTGGGACTGTGTGAGCCACACGGTTTCATCCTCCACTCTTACGTCAAGAGAGAGGTCCTCGTCGGGCTGATATATTATAATTTCATTTCCTTGCGTAGATTCCATACGCAAAGTTAATCAAAATTAAGGTAAATCAATAAACTTGAGGAATATAATTCATTGACATGATTCGGATGTTGATATTCTGCGAACCATAGCACTGCGAACTGTGTTGACATGGTGATGTTTAAGGTGTTTATTATGATGGTGTTGAGTGTGTCGATGTGCGGATGCAACGGGCATACTGCCGGGCGTGATACATGCCATCAAAAGCTTGAAAGGAAGACAATGAAAGAAATATACCAAAAACCGTCTGACGAGGAACTGCGTCGTAAGCTGACTGCCGAGCAGTATGCCGTGACACAGCAGGGCGCGACCGAGCGGCCGTACACCAACAAGTATGACCATGAATTCAGACCGGGCATATACGTGGATGTCACTACGGGACAGCCGCTGTTCGTGTCTACCGACAAATACGATTCGGGATGCGGCTGGCCGGCTTTCAGCCGTCCCATATCGCCCGATGCGCTGACGGAGCATATAGACAATTCGCATGGCATGCGGCGTGTGGAAGTGCGTAGCTCGGCAGGCGATGCCCATCTGGGCCATGTGTTTCCCGACGGACCCAGTTCGGCAGGTGGACTGAGATACTGCATCAACAGTGCATCGCTACGCTTCATCCCCAAACCCGAAATGGAAGCCGCCGGTTACGGCGATTATCTGCCGCTGCTGTCGGGCCATTAGGACGGATGCGAGAATTTTCAGGGAAAATGGTGCAGGATATTGACTGAATAAGAAGAATGAATTATCTTTGTCGTGAAATTGGATTTGAGTGCCAATACCGGAATCCGTTCATGAAAAAATCTGTAATACTTCTAATACTTCTAAGCTGTTTCCAGTACGCGCTGTCCCAGGGGCTGCAGTTCCATGGCAACGAAAATGATATCGACGAGCGCTCGTCGCTTGCAATCCCGGCAGAGCTGTCGGACGCACGCAGCGTGGAAGCGTATCAGCTGGAATTCACTGTCCGCAACCACAACCTCACCAGCCCGGGCAACATATTCTGTGTCCACAACCGATATGACTCCAATGCGTTCGTGCTGACGTTCAGCTACAACGAACCGGCCGACCTGGGGACGTTCATCTTTGCGAAAAGCGGCGAACGGAACCTGTACTCCACCACCTTCCGGGGGTCTGAACTCCGGGAGAAGTCAATGCCGGTATCCCTGAAAGTCGACAGGCTCCGCGGCGTGATCGACATCGCGATCGGCCAGCGTCACGCAACGATACGATTGCCCGAACTCAGGAAATCGGACTTCGCTCCACAGCTGAATTTCAGCATGAGCGGACACATGGTGGAAAGCGCGTCCTTCTCCATCCGTAACCTTCGCATCACGTCCGACGGCAGGCAGACTGTCATTCCGCTGGCCGAAAGCAGCGGCGAGACCGTGCATGACAGCCAAGGCAACGCCGTGGGCAAGGTGACGCATCCATACTGGCTGATAAACCGCTCGTACTATTGGGAACGGGAGTGGGCCGCATGTTCCGACACTCCTACAGGCTTCATGTTCGACCCGTCGCGCCAGATGATGTATTCCTACAGCTGCGACACGATCAAGGCTTTCGATACCCGCAGGCGCAGCATGACGTCGGTACCCGTCCGGGGCGACTCGTTGCCGGTGCGTCACGGCATGAGCCTGCTGGATGCATCGACGGGCCGGATCATACCCTACGAGGTGTATGACGATGCCATGTTTGCCGAACTGGACCCTGCGACGGGACAATGGCGCCTTCTTGGCGCGACATCGCCCGACGCCGTATGGCACCATCATGCCGCCGTCCACCGCAGGAAGGACAATACCCTGCTGCTGTTCGGCGGCTACGGCCACCGCAGATACGCCGACAGGCTCGTGCGCTACAACCTGAACCGGCATGTGTGGGACACGATCCCATTGGGAGGAGACCGGATAGATCCCAGATTCTACACATCGATGATGCTGACGCCTTCCGAGGACACTATCTATCTGTACGGCGGCAAGGGCAATCCCCAGGGTCTGCAGGACCTGGGCACGAAGTATTACTACGACTTCTACATGATTGACCTGAAACGCCGCACGGTCAGGAAACTATGGAGTCGTGAAGCCCCGGCCGAGGACCGCGTGCCGGCGCGGACACTGTTGCCGGATCCCGACGGGAAGCATTTCTATGCCATAACCTATCCGGAATACCGGCCCCATTCCTCGCTGCAGCTGTACCGCATCGCCATGTCCGACGGCAATAGCACCGCCGTCGGCGACACCATACCTCTGATTTCAGAGGAAATAGCCACCAATGTGGCGTTATACCACAATCCGGCGCAGGAACGGATATATTGTGTGGTGCAGCAGTTCGCGAAATACGGCCAGACCCTCACATCAGTCTATTCCTTATCGACGCCTCCGGTGTCGGCGGCCCAGCTGCAGAGCGCTCCGGCCCGAAAAAACGGCGTCAGGACGGCCGTGGTCCTGTCCGTGTCGCTGCTGATACTTGTCTTGCTCGTGTTTATCGTGATCAGACGTCGCAGACGGTCGCGCGGAACCGGGCCTCAGGAAGTCGCGGAAGATAAGCCGGAGCAACCCAGGACTCCGGCACCTGCGGACTCCCACGAGGATACCCGTGCGGAATCCGCGAGTGTGCCGGCCGTGTTCTCCGAGGACTCTATCAAGGACCTCCCCGTCTCGCCCGGCAGCAACTATATCTCGCTGTTCGGTCCCTTCTCGGCGATAGACGCCAACGGACGTTCCATAACACATCTGTTCAGTCCGAAACTCAAGCTGATTTTCCTTTATATCCTCCTGCATACCGAAAGCCACGACGGTGTCACCTCGTCCGACCTCAACGTCACGTTCTGGGCCGACAAGGAGCCGGAAAAGGTCAAGAACCTGCGCAACGTCACGCTCAACAAACTGCGCAAGGCCCTGGCAGACATCGACGGCATCTCGCTGGTGTACGAGCAGGGGATGTTCCGTATCGATATCCAGGAACCGTGCGTAAGCGACATCGGACGCCTGTACGCCCTCAGTTCCGGCCTCAGCGACGCTGTGCCCGCGCCCGATAAGGCCGATGAAATCAACGCCATCGTCATCAAGGGGAAATTCCTGTCAGGCATATCCGATCCGATATTCGACTATTTCCGGCAGAAGATGGACTCCTATATGGTGCGATACTTAGCGGCGGAGATAGCGCGCAGCTATAAGGAGGGGAAATATGACCTGGTACGGCGCCTGTGCTACACGATGCTTGAGACCGACCCGCTGTCGGAAACGGCGCTGAACTATCTGGTCAGGGTGGCGCATGCCACCGGACGGCATACCCGTGCCCGCGCGGTCTATCAGACTTTCTGCCGCGACTATCTCAGGATGATGGGCGAGGAATATCCCCATTCCTTCGAGGAATTGGGCTGACTTTCAGGTGTTAGAATGACTCGGACGGAAAAGCACAGGCCGGCGCCCTTGCGGGGACGCCGGCCTGCTTGTGAATGAAGTTGCAACAGGGTTACTTGACGATGGAGATCGCATTGATTTCGGCTACGTGGGTCGACCATTTCCCGTTGTAGACGGCCGTGATGGTGAGCCTGAAATAACGGGCCTGCTTGAATCTCGGAAGATAGGACCGGAACTCGGCGCCTCCCTCGGCCGGCAGGTCGGAATATGTACCCGCGCCTTCCCAGTTCTCGCCGTCAAGGCTTGTCTCCAGGGTCATTTCCTGGGGCCAGCCCTCGCCGTGATTGCGGCTCACGTACTGGAAGCCGAGCATCCTGACTTCCTGTCCCATGTCCACAACGATATGATGCGGAGGCTGAGGCTCGCCCCCTTTCCACTGCGTGTGCCAGAATGTGCCTAAATCTCCGTCGAAGGCGTGGATGGCATGACCGTTGTCCGATCCCTCGCCGCTTGCCTCCTCCGAGGACACCTCCACAACCTTCCAGGCGCTTCGGTCGGCCAGCGGCATGTTCCACACGTCCTCCGCGCCGCTCATCAGGTAATAGACCGTAGACTGCTGCGGATTGATGTCGGCTCCGGTCACCGCCGAGATGGTGACGGGCAGCAGATACGAGTCGAACGGCTGGATCTTACCCCGGGCGTCGACATTGACGGTCAGGTCGTCCGAGCAGGCGGCGCCCGCCGGAATCACGGCACTTTCGGGGAGTGTGTAGCAGTCGGCGGGAAGGATCTCGTAGTCCGTGCCGCATGCGGAATTGTACGCTTCCACCTTCGCGGGGTCTACCGAGAGCGTCACGGTGACGTCCGACGATACTTCGTGTCCCGAAGTCGTGACATAATCGCTGGCGGTCACGGCCACATGGAATGTCTGGCTCATGGGCTCGGCCAGGTCGAAGTTTACGATGTTCAGGCTCCGTGCCTCCGGGATGTAAACGGTGGTGGGCTCGCTGTCGCTGCACGCCGCCAGGCATCCCGCCATGCCGCACACGGCGGCGATATGCATTATATTTTTGAGTTTCATGAGTTTTGTGTCTGTAAATGGTTAGGTGTCAATATCCGGGATTCTGGCCGTTGACCCATCCGTCCTCGCCGCCGTTCTGCTGACGGATGGCCGGATTGCGGTCCAGTACATACTGCGGGATGGGCTGATAGTACATCCGTTCCAGGAACGTACGCGGGCATACTTCGTGATAGTTGTATTCCCATACGCCGTCGCCGTCGGTGTCCTCGATCTTCATTCCCCCTACGGGACGGTTCATCACGCCGTCGGGACCGTCGGCAATCTTCCAGCGGATTATGTCCCAGTAGCGTTTGTCCTCGAAAGCCAACTCGATGCGGCGGTCGCGGCGCAGGATGGTGCGCAGCTTGTTGACCGTGACGCCCGAAGGATAGGTCTCGCTGACGGACGGCATGTTGCCGCCGCGAGTGCGCACCTTGTCAAGCCACGCGGTGGCACCGGGAACATCGCCCGTCTCCAGCAGCGCCTCGGCGTACATCAGCAGCACGTCGGCGTAGCGGAAGAAGATGTAGTTGGCCATGCCGTTGCTCATCTGCAGGTTGTCGGCGCCGTTGACGCTCTCGTCCAGTGTCTTGCGGGTGTAATAGCCTGTGTTGGTGACATCGCTCGACGAGGAGGTGTCAATCTCGTTGGGACTGCCCACGCCTACACGGGTTATGATCTCCTCGCCCTGCCACATCGAGCCGTCGTAGAGGATGCTCTGGTAGAAACGCTTCTCACGGTTCTCGTAGGGCTTCTGCGGGTTGTAGAGGGGCGATTCGCCGATGGGCAGGCCGTCGGCCATACAGTAGTCGTCGACCAGCTCCTGCGTGGGCTGCATGTTGCCCCAGCTGGACTGGACGCCCTTCACGAACACGGGGCCGAACAGACCCTCGCGACGCCCTCCGTTCTGTTTGGACATCTGGAAGTCGAATATTACCTCGGGATTTCCGTTGGTGGCCTCGGTCCAGAGGTCCAGGATGGTGGGCTGCAGCTCATAGATTCCGAGGTCTATCACCTTCTTGAGCGTGGCTGCGGCATTCTGCCACCTGGTCACGTCATGGTCCGGATTGCGGAGCTCAGAGGCATGGAACAGTTCAATCCAGCCTTTCAGTGTCAGGGCGGCGCCACGTGTCGCGCGGCCGGAGTCGGTGCCTGTCTGTGTCAGCGGCAGGTCCATGTATATCTCGTCAAGTTCCTTGTCGATGAACTCGAATGTCTCGCGGGCCGTGGCGCGGGGATAGTACAATTCGTCGTCGCTGTTGCTGTCCAGCACGTCGGTGATGATGGGCACACCCCCGTAGGCCATCCACAGGTAATGATAGAACCATGCGCGGAGGAAACGGGCCTCGGCCAGACGCTCACGTTTGAACGACTCGGAGAAATCGCTCTCGCTTACCTTGTTGATGAACAGATTGCAGGAGCGGATGCGCTCGTACTGACCCTTGGCGTCGCTGTTGCTCTCGCGGCCCCATTTCCACATGTCCCAGGGGCCGGCGAGCCAGCTGGTGGGCGACAGCGCGGCCGTATAGATGGTGGTGCGCGCGTTCATCCATTCGGCCCCGACGTAGGAATTGTCGGAGTATTGGTCGAAGCACTGCGTCTCGTTGTTGAGGTGCGGGAACTGGTTGTAGATGTCGTTGAGGAACATCGTGGCGTTTTCCTCCGAACCCCACACGGTGATGTCGCTGAAACGGTCCTTGGGCTCGATTTCAAGCCAGTCTTCGCACGACGCGAGACCGAACAGCATTGCCGAGCCAAGGCATATATTGAGGAGTGTTCTGTATTTTTTCATGATTATTTATGGCTTAGGGGTTCAGAATGTGATGTTGAGACCGAACGAATATACAGCCTGCTGCATGTAGTACTTGCCGTTGGCCGAGCCGGCCTCGGGATCGACAATCTCCTTCATGAACGGGGTCCATGTCCAGAGGTTCTGGCCGGAGACATATACGCGCAGCTGCGAGATGTGCAGGAAATCCAGCGCCTTCTTGGGGAGGGAGTATCCCAGCTCGATGCTCTTGAGTCGCACGTATGTGGCGTCGCGTACCCACCATGACGAACTCTGGCGGTGGTTGTTGACGGTCACTTCGCTGGTGAGGCGCGGATAGCGCGCGTTTTGGTTGTCGGGGGTCCAGTGGTCGCGGAACTGCAGCTTGGTGGCCGAGCCGGAATCGAAGAACGGCATCACGAGGGTCTCGCCAAGCGAGATGTTGGTGCGAGTGGCGCCCTGGAACAGCGCATCGAGGTCAAAACCTTTCCATCGTACGGTCGGAGCGAGGCCGAACACGATCTCAGGATTCCAGTTGGAACGGCCTATCACGGTCATGTCGTTCTCGTCGATCTTGCCGTCGGGCACGCCGTCGGGTCCGGATAGGTCGGCATAGCGCAGGTCGCCGGGATATACCTGTCCCCAGGGCTGCGTGGCGATGCCGCTCTTGAGCGAACCGTCGGGATTGAAGTCGTCGTACGTGAAATAGCCCAGGCACTTGTAGCCGAACATGGTTCCGTCGGGACGTCCGGTGCGGCGGCGGTTGGGATTGTTGTAAGTGGCGTCGGTCTCGAAAATCTGGTCCAGAGTGTTGTGGGCGTATGTGAACGTGCCCCTGACGCCGAAGTACCAGTCGTGTGTGAACTGCTTGTTGAAGCTGACCATCAGGTCCACGCCCTGGTTGTGCATGCGGCCGGCGTTGACCTGCGACAGGGGAATGCCGTATTCGGCCGATACCTCCGAGTTGGGGGCCATGAGCATGTTGGAGCGCTTCTCGTAGAAATAGTCCGCCTCAAGGTGGAGCATGCCGTTGAAGGCCGAAAACTCGACGCCGATGTCAAACTTCTTTGCCTTTTCCCAGGTGATGTTGGGATTGCCCTGAATGTTCTCCCACATTCCCATCACGGGGATACCGCCGAAATTGCCGGCGGTGCCGAATCCATAGTCACTCAGGTACTGATAGGAGCCGCCGGCAAGGTTTCCGGACTCGCCGTAGGAACCGCGTATCTTAAGATGCGTGAGCCACTGGATGTTCTGCATGAACGCCTCCTGGCCCAGATTCCAGCCCAGCGACACGGCCGGGAAGAAGCCGAAGCGCTTGCCGGGCGCGAAGTAATAATGGCCGTCGTAACGTCCGGACAGCTCCACGAGGTAGCGGTTGTCGTAATTGTATCCCGCGCGGAACACGTAGCCCACCTGGCGTTCGCGCCATGATGTGCCGCTGTTGCTGATGTCGCTGGGATCGCTGCTGCCCGAGTTGATCTCGTCGACCAGGATGCCGTAGTTGTTGCGGCGCGCACCCAGGTTCCAGCAATGCTTGTCGCGGGCCTCGATCACGGCCAGGGCCGTGACCTGGTGCGGGCCGAAGGAATTGTTGTAATTGATCATGCCCTGATAGGTGAAGGTGGCGTCCTCTGAGTAGGAAACGGACAGATAGGGTTTCTCCGGACCCTGGAAGCCTTCGGTCCAGGTGTATGGATCGGTGGATGCGTCCAGAGTGTACACCGGCATGGGTGTGAGCCAGTTCTTCGACTTGGAACGGTATGGGTCGTAGCTTATCACGCCCTTGATGCTGAGTCCCTTGACGAATGGGAGCTGCTGCGTGATGGACAGGGTGGCGTTGAGCTGGGAGCTGGGCTGCTTGTCATAGCCGCTGTGGAAGGCCATGCCGTAGAGCGACTTGCCCACATACTGGCCCCAGAGGCCGTTGGTGTATTTGATGGCCGATACGGGAGGAGTGCGGTATGCCTGGTACATTATGTCGCCGGCCGATACGCCGGGATACTTCTTGTTCTGATGCCATCCGCCCAGGTTCAGGTCGACGGTGGTGGAGGAGGTGGCCTTTACGGAGATGTTCGACTGCAGGTTGAATCGCTGGTAGTCGGTGGTGCGCCACATGCCCTGCTGGTAGAGGTATCCCAGGCTTACGTAGTAGTTCACGCGCTGGGTTCCGCCGCTGAGCGACAGGTTGTGCGACGTGATGGCCGTGTTGTGACGTATCAGGTCGCGCAGGCCGTTGCTGTTGGGATAGCGGTCGGGATCGGCGTCGGGAGCTCCTTCCACGGTCTTGCGGTACATCTCCAGGTCATGCTGTGAGTATGCGTAATAGTTGGGGTATCCTGCGTTCATGGCCGCCTCGTTCTTCATCAGGGCGTATTCGTAGGAATTGACCTGGTCGGTGATTCGCGTGGGGTTCTGGAAACCGACATATCCGCTGTATGAGAGTACCGGCGCCCCCTCGGCGCCTTTCTTGGTGGTGACCAGGATCACGCCGTTCGCACCCGCCATACCGTAGGGAGCGACAGCCGCCGCATCCTTAAGCACGGTGATGTTCTCGATCATGTTGGGGTCGATCTTGGAGAAGTCGCGCGGCACGCCGTCCACCACGCACAGAGGCTCCTGGTTGCCGAGCGTCCCCACGCCACGGATTCTGAGCGAGGCACCGTCGGCGCCCGGCTCGCCCGAACCCTGCTTGGCGATTACACCGGCCACGCGGCCGGCAAGGCTGTTGGTGATGTTGGCCACAGGTTTCTTGGCTATCTCGTCGGGCTTGAGGCTCGATACGGCCGCGGTGGTGGAGATCTTCTTCTGCGTGCCGTAACCCACTACTACGACCTCGCTCAGGGCCTCGGAATGTTCCGACATCTTTATGTCGAGCGTCTTTTGGTCGCCTAAGGTCAGTTCCATCGGCGTGTAGCCGACAAGAGAGACGGCGAGTTTGTCGCCGGGCTTGCCGGCGATGGTGAATGCGCCGTCGATGTCGGCCACGACGGCGATGTTGCGGGTGACGTTCCGGATTACGGCTCCGGTCAGTTCTTCGCCCGACTGTTCGGTTACTTTACCGCTGTATTGGGAGTAGGTGTCGTTGGCCTGTTGCCTTGCGGCAACGGCGGTGGTGCCTTGCGCCGTGGCCGGCAGCCCGCAGGCAAGCGTAATGCCCGCGCACAGTGTAAGCGCCACGGGAATCTTCATGCTTTTGGGTTTTTCATGTTTTCTCATGATAGTATATTGAGTTGTTTTGTTGTTCTACCGGTTCTGTCCGTCATGAACCGGTGCAAAATTATGTTAACGGGTATTATTCAGCTGGTTAATCATGGGTTAATTCCGGCGTTAACCCTGCGGGAAATTTATTAACCCGCCGTGGATGCCGTAAAGGGATGTGTCGGGACGGTTCCGGCGTGTGAGGACTCCGGAAAATGTGTCAGGGATTAATAAAATTATATGTCTGCGGTCCCGTTGTTAATCCCGGATTAATACATTGGATAACCCGGATGATGTAATTTTGCGGCATATACCATACATCGCCGCCAGTCCGGTGCCGGAGACGGCGGGAAAACTAACATGAAACAACCCATGAAACTTAAAGCCATAGCGGCCGGCGCGCTACTGATTACTGCCGGTGGCCTGAACGTGGTCCATGCCCAGTCCGAGCCAAAGCCGTTCGGTCCTACGCCAAACAGCCGCCAGCTGGAGTGGTTCGACCGCGAGATGATCGCATTCTTCCATTTCGGAATCAATACATTCGAGAATTTCGTCAACGAGGGTGACGGCCGTGCTCCCGCTGCAAACTTCAATCCGTCGGAACTGGACTGCCTGCAGTGGATGGAGACTCTCAAGAACGCCGGCATTCCCGCCGCGATACTTACGGCCAAACATGCCGACGGCTTCTGTCTGTGGCCGAGCGGATACACCGATTACAGCGTACGGAACGCAGCATGGAAAAACGGCCGCGGCGACGTGGTGCGCGAATTTGTGGACGCCTGCGAGGAATCGGGAATCAAGGCCGGAATATATCTCGGCCCCCACGACCGGCACCAACATCTCAGACCGGATTACTCGACCGACGGATACAGATCTTACTATGCCAACCAGCTCAGGGAACTGATGACCGGTTACGGCAAGATATGGGAGACATGGTGGGACGGCGCGGGCGCCGACGAACTGACCACTCCGCTGTATACGGAATGGTACGGTATAGTGAGGGAAAACCAGCCGGATTGCGTGATATTCGGCACGAAGAACTCCTATCCCTTCGCCGATGTCCGCTGGATGGGGAACGAGGCCGGCCATTGTGGCAATCCATGCTGGGCCACCACCGATTCCATCGCCATCCGCGACGAGGCGAATTATTACGATGCGCTCAATCAGGGGGTGAAGCTGGGCAACGCCTACATCCCGGCCGAAACGGATGTGTCTATCAGACCGAGCTGGTTTTACCACGCCGAGGAGAACAGCCGCGTCAAGACAGTGCCGGAACTGTGGGATATCTACTGTTCGTCGGTGGGACACAACAGTGTGCTGCTGCTGAACCTGCCGCCCGACCGCCGGGGATGGATCAGTTCCATCGACTCGCTGCGGGTGGCGACCCTCAGGAAAGGTATCGACGAGACTTTCGCCCGGAACCTTCTGGCAGGCTCCCGCGTGAGCGCTACCAATCGGCGCGGCGCACGGTTCGCTCCCGAATACCTGATAGACGATGATGTCGATACATACTACGCCGGCAAGGACGGAGTCACCACTTCCGACATCATCTTCCGTATGCCCAAGGCCGAGACATTCGACTGTCTGATGCTGCGCGAGGTGATACGCCTCGGACACCGCACCACGCGCTGGACCGTGGAGCACTCGTCCGACGGACGCACCTGGACACCGATTCCCGAGGCGTCCGACCTGCAGTCCGTAGGCAATAAATGGATAGTCCGTTTCAATCCCGTCACCGCACGCTACGTGCGTCTGCGCATACTGGAGGGAAACGCCACGCCGGCACTGAACACATTCGGTGTCTACAAGCAATCCGAAATTCTTAAAACAAAAGACTGATGATACGGTTTCATACATTAAAGGCGCTGTGCGTCGCCGCGGCAATCACGGGCACCTGCGTGGCATCCCCGGCCGACAGGATAGTGCCGGGCCGCAATTACGTGATAAAAGGCTCGACCGGGCTTGTGATGGATTCACAAGAAAGCTATTCTCCAGGTGCCGGAATTATGCTATCCAAGCCGGTGAAGGACAAGGAGTCGCAGGTGTGGCAGTTTGTCAAGGTGTCGGAGGGTGTCTACTGCATCGTCTCGCCGCTTTCATCGTTTGCCGTCGACAACAGCAACGCCCCCAGGCCGGGCACCCGCGCCATTCAGTGGACGCTTGACCCGCAGAACGCCAACCAGCTGTGGCACGTGACCCTGAACCCGGACGGCACCTATACCTTTGCCGGCACCGGAAACGGCCTGTGCCTGTCGTCGACCGACGCGCCTCAGTTCGGCGAACCGCTGATACAGGTCGCGGCGTCCGCATCCTCCCCGTACCAGCACTGGACGGTGGAAGCTTCCGGTCTCTCCGTAAAGCCCGAGCCTGCACGGACCAGGAGCAACAACGACTGGGAAAACCAGGCGGTGATCGGAATCAACAAGGAACCGGCCTCGGCCACGTTCATACCGTTCGCCGACATGGCCGAGATGAAGGCCGACCCGACTTATGCCAGGCCCTGGCTGCGCACGGCCTCAACGCGCTATATGCTGCTGAACGGTGAATGGAAATTCCACTGGGTCAAGTCGCCCGACGAACGTCCCCGCGATTTCTACAAGCCTGCATACAATGTCGACGGCTGGGACAATATTTCCGTGCCGTCCAACTGGGAGATGCAGGGATACGGCACGCCCATCTACACCAACATAACCTATCCGTTCCGCAACAATCCCCCCTTCATCCAGGGGCAGAGGGGCTATACGGTGGAGAAGGAACCCAATGCCGTGGGTTCGTACCGCCGGGACTTCACGCTTCCGGCCGGATGGGGCGACAAGGAGGTGTACATCACGTTCGAGGGTTGCTACAGCGCGATGTATCTGTGGATCAACGGTAAGAAAGTGGGCTACAGCCAGGGTCCCACGACCGATGCGCGGTTTGACATAACGAAGTATGTGCGTCCCGGCAGCAATACGGTGGCCGTAGAGGTATATCGCTGGAGCGACGGTAGCTATCTGGAGGACCAGGACATGTTCCGCATGAGCGGCATATACCGTGACGTATATCTGACGGCCTCGCCCCGTACGCATATCCGCGACCTGCACCTTACCTCCGAACTCAGCCCGCGTTATGACCGCGCTTTCCTTGACGTGAAGGCCCTGGTGTCCAACCGTGGCAATGCCGCCGGCAGCGCCGCCGTGCGCGTCACCCTGTCCGACGCCGACGGCCGGACGCTGAGGTCCGTCACCTCGCGCACCGTGCCCGTGGCCAAGGGTCGCGAGGAAACAGTGGACGCAAGGCTTTCGATCCGTGACCCGAGGTTGTGGAGCGCCGAGGCTCCGAACCTGTACACAGTGGACATCGAACTGCTCGATAAGGATGGAAATGTGACCGAAGTCACCTCGCAGAAGTATGGTTTCCGCAACATTGAGATCAAGGGCAACAAGGTATATGTCAACGGTATGCTGACGTTGTTCAAGGGCGCCAACCATCATGACACGCATCCCCGTCTGGGCAAGGCGGTGCCCGTGGAGACCATGATTCAGGATATACTGATGTTCAAGCGTAACAACCTCAACACCATCCGTACCAGCCACTATCCCAAAGCTCCGAAAATGTATGCCCTGTTCGACTATTACGGCCTGTACGTGATGGACGAGGCCGACCAGGAGTGCCACGGCAACCATTCGCTGACCGACAATCCGTCATGGCGCGAGGCCTTCGTGGACCGTGCTGTCCGGATGGTGGAACGCGACAAGAACCATCCTTCGGTAGTGTTCTGGAGTCTAGGTAACGAAAGCGGCGGCGGTTGCAACGCCGTGGCCGAATATGAGGCTGTCAGGAACATAGACACCTCACGTCCCATACATTACGAGGGAATGAACGAGATTGCCGACATGGACTCGCGCATGTATCCGTCCGTGGAAAGCATGATAGAGTCTGACCGTAACGGCAATCAGAAGCCGTTCTTCCTATGCGAGTACAATCATGCAATGGGTAATTCCATCGGCAATCTGGACAGCTACTGGGATTACATAGCCGACCGCTCCGAACGCATGATTGGCGGCTGCATCTGGGACTGGGTGGACCAGGCCCTTAACAAGCCCGGCGAACCGGATCACCATTATTATTACGGCGGCAGTTTCGGGGACGCGCCCAACGACAACGACTTCTGCTGCAACGGTATCGTGACCGCCGACCGCCAGATCACGCCCAAACTGCAGGAGGTGAAGAATGTATATCAATATCTCCGCTTCAGGCTCAATGACCCCAACAGCGTGTCGATACAGAATGACTATACGGTTCACAATCTCACTGACTTCAACCTCCGGTATCGGATCATGGAGAACGGTAGGTGCATACGTACCGAGACTTTCGGCCTGCCGGACTGCAAGCCTACGGAGAACCGTACGGTGTCAATTCCGATGGAGCGTTACATGACGGACCCGGATGCGGAATACTTTATCGATCTGGAGGTGCTTGCCAAGGAGGCGAGTCTCTGGGCCGAGGCCGGTCACGTGGTTGCCTCCGCTCAGCTTCCCCTCAAGGGAGGATTCGTGGCCGGGAAGATACACGCCGACGGCAGGATTGGCATGGAGGACATGGAGGGCAAGGTGATGCTGAACGGTGACGGCTGGAACATAGCGTTCGACAAAGCTACCGGCCGGCTCGAGAACCTGTGTTACGGAGGCAAGGAGATGATAGACCGGGGGAGTGGCCCCGTGTTCTACGGTTACCGTACCAATAACAACGAGCCGAGGAATTTCCATGAATACGCATACCGTCTGGACGGTTTCACCTGTCATCTGGATTCCCTGGCCGGGACAGCGGTGGTCTTGACACGGCTTTGCGCCACGGCAGGGGAGGTCGAGGTGCCTTATGAAGTGACCTATACCGTCTATGCCGACGGCACGATGGACGTCGACGCGGCATATCCCACCCCCGCAGAGGGTTCGTTGCCCCGTCTGGGACTCAGGAGCATGCTTGACGATTCGCTGGAGCATATCGAATGGTATGGCCGCGGCCCGATAGAGAATTACCCCGACCGGCATGCCGCCGCGTTCGTGGGGCGTTACAAATCGACCGTTGATGCGATGAAGGAGAATTACGTCCGGCCTCAGAGCATGGGAACCCGAACCGATACCCGATGGCTGACACTTGCCGATAATGACGGCCACGGCATCAGGATCGAGGCGCTTCTGGGTAATTTCGACTTCACGGCGCTGCATTACACCGACGAAGGCCTGTGGAATCTGAAATATGTTCATGAGGTGGAGCAGGCGCGTTGTCCGGCCACGGTCCTCAACATCGACTGCGCCACACGCGGTCTGGGAAGCGCCAGCTGCGGCCCCGGCCCCCTGCCGGAATATCAGCTTAAGCCTGCGGCGACTTATTCCCACACGTTCCGTATCTCGCCGCTCCGCTGACGAAACGGACCATAGGCCAGGATGTTTTAGCTCTTACATAACAAGCCGTTATATAAACATAAAATGATGGGGTTGTGTCATGACGGCACAACCCCGATGTGTTTATCAGGATACCGTGTGGCTTATTTCTTCGGCTTGCCGTGAGATTCCCGGTCTTTCAGGATTGCCGGCATATTCTCCTTGGCCCAGGCAATCAGAGAATTGACATGGGGCAGCAAAGAGCGCGTTCGGTCGGTAATGCTGTATTCCACCCTCGGTGGCACCTCTGCGTAAATTGCGCGAGTGACAAGACCGTCCTCTTCAAGAGTGCGAAGCGTATTGGTGAGCATCTTCTGGGATATATCCGGAATCTCACGACGCAAGGCATTGAAACGCATGGTAGGCTGAAGGTTCAGCGTATACAGAACAAGCAACGACCATTTGTCGCTGAATCGTGACAGAATGTTGCGGATAGGGCAACTTGGGAATAATTCTTCATTCATAATATGCTTGACGTTAAATAACTCTACAAAGGTAACTAATATTCATGAAGTGAGCAACAGTCGGTTTTGAGTGTGGTTAAAATAAGTTAACCCGATTTTTGTAAGCTGTTGATAATCTACATCGGTAACCTCGGCGAAACTATCTGTCATTCAGGTGCCTTCTTGACAATCGGGCTTCCATGCCGCTATCTTTGCATCCGAAATCAATAAAAACATAGGGATATGAAGAAAACAGCACTTATCGGCGCCAGCGGCTTTGCAGGAAGCGCCATTCTTGACGAACTTCTCTCGCGCGGCTATCAGGTGGAAGCCCTGGTGCGCAACCCTGACAACGTCAAAGTCGAGAATCCTCTGCTTACGGTAAAGAAAGTTGATGTTGCCGACACCGAGGCCCTTGCGGCAGATCTCAAAGGATATGACACTGTCATCAGCGCCTACAACCCCGGATGGACTAACCCCGACATCTATAATCTCACATTGCAGAACTATCCCCGCATCCTTCAGGCTGCGAAAGAAGCCGGCGTGAAACGTCTGCTCATCGTAGGAGGGGCCGGCACACTTTTCTGCACGCCCGGCCTTCGCGTTGTGGACAGCGGCGCAATCCCGGCGGAAATCATGGGCGGCGTGAAATCCCTGGGTGAATTCTATCTCAACACACTCAACAATGAAAAGTCCATCGACTGGGTATTCTTCTCTCCGGCAGGATCCCTTGAACCCGGGGAAGCGAAAGGCAACTATCGTCTCGGTAAGGACGACCTTATCGTAGACGGCGATGGCAACAGTCATATCACCGTGGGAGACTATGCCAAGGCTATGGTCGACGAACTGGAGACACCGGCCCACCATCAGGAGCGTTTCACGATAGGATATTGAATCCTTTGGCGTTAAGAATATGCATCCCCCTCGGAAATACAATCCGGGGGGGATGCATTCATTCATGAATATTGTAAATATACTCCCTCCAAAAAAATTGATTTTAGCCAAACAAGCCATGCCATTTAGGGCTATAAACACCAATGGCCAAACAAATTATATTTTGATTACCAGTTTATTGTTAGGTGTTTACGTTAGAATCCTGCTTTGTGCTCGTCCTCGTTGAAGATGTTTGGAATAATATTAAATCTGTACTCTCAGCCATGAACGTCTCTTGAAATAATCGACGCAGTCATTTCTGACCACATCCCGGTGTCTCTATTCCAGTTTGATGAAGAAGTCTGTTGCTGGCGGGTAGCTCCTCATCAGAGCCCGTTTCCTCTTAGGTTTTCACAGGTAAATTACAAAACACCACTATAAGCATTGCATAGATGTGGGATCTTGAAAATTTGACCTCTGGGTCTCTGTGCGGGTTTCTGTTGACGGGATAGGAAATACCCGGAAAGAAAATGCAAAAATATGTTATAAAACATAAAAATCAACACTATACATTTTTCAAAATGTTGCGACTTAAAAGGTGAAGGGCCTTGAAAACGCCTTGAATCGGATATCATCCCGTTAACTATCAAATCAATTAACAGATACTGAAAGGACAAATCAATAACGTCTTAATAACAACTGGTTCATTAACCCAAAAAATCAAAAAAATGATCAAAAATCTACTGTTGCTTGGTGCACTCCTGGCACCCTGCACGATGTTTGCCGCCGACTACTTCATCACCCCGGAAGGTGCCGGCAACAAGGACGGCTCAACCTGGGGAAATGCCATGGGACTCACCGAGTACTATGCTCACATGAAATTCTATTTCGGCCAAACCAAAGTCGATGATGCCCACACCGGCGAACAGTACTTCTTCTCTACGGGTAAATACTCGTTCAACGAAACAATATTCATCAGTAGCTCCGGCGTGACCTTTAAGGGAGGCTATGATCCGGCCACCGGTGAGCAGGCCAAGTCAGGACGCACAGTATTTGACGGCAACAGCCAGGCCCGCGCCAATGGTGCGATATTCGTCTGGGACCACACCGAGGAGACAGATGACAATGTCATGAATCGCGCAGTACGCATACAGGGCATCGACTTCGAGAATTTCATCACCGAAAGCGAGTGGCGCAATGACAATACCAATTGGCAGTCAGGCCGTCCGAGTGCAATCTATATCCAGTTCTGCGGCCATGTCGAAATCATAGGCTGCAACTTCAAAAACAACATCTGCAGGGGCACCGGCGACAATGCCATGGCCGGAGCACTTTCGCTCAATAAGGTTAACTGCCTTGTAAGAAACTGCTCTTTCACCGGCAACGAAGGTACCGACGGTGGTGCGATCAAGGTTTACTACAACGTAGCAGGCAATTGGACGAAAATGTCGAAATGCACCATCGACCGCTGCTACTTCACGGGAAACAAAACCTCAAACCGCGGTGGTGCCATTTATGGTCTTAACTTACAGATGATAAATGTCATCAACAGCACAATGACAGGCAACCACGCTTCCCAAGGCGGGGCGATATACAAGAACACATCAACCGACTACCCTAATATTGCAAACCTCGTATCATGCACACTCGCCGGCAACACATCAACCGATGGCGAACAGATATATACCAACGGCAACGGAGTGCTTAATGTAGCAAACTCTATTATTGTTGCCGATGGCGACGCAAACGCCATCGCCGACGAGTCGGCGACCTCCGGGTACACATTCCAGGGCAACAACCTTATCGGCAAAGTGCCCGGTGAATATATATCGGCTGAAAGCGACAACATCAGTGCAGACAACACCTACAGAACCGTATTCGGCGACAATACCATTGCCGCCGACGGCACCCTCACTCCCGGGAAATACTGGAGCGGCATGGCCCCCGACGCAATCGCAGCCATCGTGACCAATGAGGCATGGCCATTCACTGTCGACGCAGCCGTCGACCAGCTCGGCAACGCACGGTCTACATCGACAAGCAACGGCGCACTTGCCCTCCCTCACACCGTCACCGGCGGCATTGAGTTAGTCGCAGACCCCGAGGCTGAAAACGGCGACGAGGCATGGTATAACCTCCAGGGCATGCGCATGGCCGAACGCCCCGTTGCCACAGGCATCTACATCCACAAGGGCCGCAAGGTGCTTGTCCGCTAAGCAATGGCTCATACGCTGAGCAATGTATCGGTTTAACAAATGACACGTATCCACCGCAGTGATACACCCTTCGACATCCTAAGGTAAAAAAGTTTTATTTTATAAGGTTAGCCGCCACGGAGCAGGTAGACGGGCGCTCCTGTTCCATCTCCCTCTCCGGTGGCGTCGTTTTTCCAGGAGACAAAAGGTCTCCGCACCTCTCTCCACCCCTTCACGCCGAAAGTCGCACTCTCAGTATGACCATCATAATTTTAATAATTAACCAATCAGATAGATCATGAAACTTAACTTCCAAAGAGTGATGTGCACTGGTATGGTGTGGCTCTTAGGTGCGCTGGCAGTTCCGCCATTGGCAGTGGCAGCCGACGCCGCAGCCATTCCAAACGCCTCTGCCACATCAGCTTCGAAGCCAGGCACCCAGTCAGTAAGCAGCGTACTCAAATACATCGAAAAGCATAGTGACTACGTGTTTGTATATGCAGAAGGTGCCAACCGCCAACTTGGCAAGCGTATCGACATCAGCCTCTCGGGCAATGTCGACAATATTCTTGCCGACATGTGTGCCAAGGCCAATCTCGATTACCGTGTGCTGGGCCGTCAGGTGACACTATTCCCCAAGGGCAAGATGCCAAAAAACCTGGAGGGCGCCGCTGTGGTCAAAGGAACGGTAATAGATGACAATGGTGAACCGCTCATCGGCGCCACCGTAGTGGTAAAGGGAGCCGGCAAAGGCACAGTGACCGACCTTGACGGCAACTTTGAACTCCCCGCAGGCAAGGGGCAGAAACTCCAGGTATCCTATGTAGGCTACGCAACCAAAGATGTGACAGTAGGCGAAGGCCCCATGCACATACAGATGAAAGAGATTGCCACCAACCTCCACGAGGTGGTTGTGGTAGGTTACGGCACAATGAAGAAGAAAGATCTTACCGGCGGCCTCAGCGTGGTGGGGGAAGAGACGCTCAAGATGTCGGGTTCATCCAACCTTATGGACCGTCTCGTGGGTCAGGTGTCCGGTTTCTCCATCACCTCCGGCGATGCTAAGCCCGGTTCGAGTCAGGAACTGCTCATCCGCGGTACTAACTCGTTGTCGGGCAGCAACAGCCCTCTCGTGATTCTCGACGGCATCCCTTACGAAGGCTCGGTAAGCGATATCGACCCCAACATCGTTGAGTCGATTTCCATATTGAAGGACGCATCGTCGGTAGCCATCTATGGGTCGCGAGGCTCCAACGGTGTAATTCTTATCCAGACAAAGAAAGGAAGCAAGAGCAAAGCCAAGGTCGTGTATAAAGGCACATTCAGCGTCGCATCGGAGATGCAGCGCATAGAGACCATGGGACCCAACGAATATATCCGGTTCAAGCAGGATCTCGGGCGCCTCGGCACCAAGAAGTTCACCGGCATGGATCTCGATCCGGTATACGGTCAGATAATCAGCGCCAGCGAGCGTATCAACTACGCACAGGGCATTACCCGCGACTGGCAGGACGACGTGTTCCGCACCACATTCCAGCATGACCATCAGCTGTCGATCACTGGTGGTACGGACGCCACCTCCTATATGGCCGCCGTATCCTATGTCGACCAGCCCGGCGTCGTCATAGAGTCGAAATACCAGCGCGTAAGCGTATATACCTCCATCCAGCAGATTCTCAACAAATGGCTCACTGTAGGTATCACCGGCCAGTTTGTAAACCGCGAGACCGGCGGCATGATTCCCAACCTCGAGCACGCCATCAAGCAGTCGCCCTACGGAATTTTCCTCGCCGACAACGGCGACTACTACGACGAGCCCATGGATTTCTTCAACCTCGCCAGTCCGATGCGCGACATCAACGCAGACAACAAGAACACCAGCCGCAACGTACTCTACAACGGGTTCATCGAAATCGTACCCTTGAAGGGCCTCACCATCAAGTCGCAGTTCGGCTACAACTACCGCGACAACTTCACCGGCACCTACTATGGCCGCGATACAGCCACAGGCCGCAAGGTCGACGGGCTGGCCTCGATCAGCACCTCGCGCACAACCGACTGGACCTGGGAAAATATCGTCAAGTACGACAATACTTTCGGCAAGCACCATATCGATCTCACGGGTCTCTTCTCCATGCAGGAAAAGGTCAACCGGGGTACCTGGCAGAGCGCAGAATGCTTTGTCAACGACGATATGAGCTTCGAAGCCATGGGCAACGGCGAAAAGAACATCAGTGTCGGTTCCGGCTTTTGGAAAGAGAACATGCTCTCAGTGATGGGACGTATCAACTACAGGTTCGACAGCAGGTACCTGTTGACCCTTACCGGCCGTAGCGACGGCGCTTCGGTATTCGGACGCAACAACAAGTATGCCTTCTTCCCCTCGGCAGCTTTGGCATGGAATATCGGCAACGAGTCCTTCATCCGCGACAACGCGCAGTGGATCAATATGCTCAAGCTCCGTCTCTCCTACGGAGCCAACGGCAACAATGCCATCTCACGCTACATGACCCTCGACCGCCTCTACACCGCCAATGGTATCAAATACGTCTGGGGGGACGGCTCGCAGGCCGTCAACGCCACATATCTTGCCAATGACGGAGTCGGCAACCCCAACCTGAAGTGGGAGACAACCTACACCGCCAACATCGGTATCGACTACTCCTTCTTAAACGGGCGCATCAACGGCAGCATCGACCTATACCGCTCGCGCACAAAAGACCTTCTGATGATGCGCACCGTCCCCATCATGAACGGCTACAAGACTATCTGGGACAACATCGGCGAGACGGAGAACAAGGGTATCGAGGCGACACTCAACACCATCAACATACAGAACCGCGACTTCAAGTGGAGCACAAGCGTCAGTTTCTTCCTCAACCGCGATAAAATCGTAGAGCTCCGGGGCGACGGTAAGGACGATATCGGCAACAGATGGTTTATCGGCAAGCCCCTTTCGGTATTCTACGACTACAAGGTGACCGGCATCTGGCAGGAGGGCGACGAGTTTACCTATACCGACGACAAGGGCAATACCGTGACACGCCAGAAAGGCGCACAACCCGGTGATGCCAGGCTGCAGGACGTCAACGGCGACGGCCAGATCACAGACGATGACAAGACAATAATCGGCAACACGCGCCCATCATTCACGCTGTCGATGTCCAACCAGTTCAACTACAAGCAGTTCTACGCCTCGATCGTGCTTTACGGTTCGTTCGGCCGCTGGATGTCGGACAATATTCCGGATATTGCTCAGTACACATTCGGAGTATCCAACTATATCCACGGCGTGAAATACTGGACTCCCGAACATCCCGAGAACACCGAGGCCCCCTCGCCCGGATATGTGAAGACCTTCGAACACGGCTACTACAAGAAACAAAACTACGTGCAGATCAAAAACATCACTCTCGGCTACCAGTTCCGCAAGGAGACAGTGAAGAAGATCGGCCTCGCCGGCCTCGATGTGAATGTCAGTGTTGACAACCTCCATGTATTCTCCAACATGCGCCAGCTCCTCAACTACGACAATACCTGGTTTGCCGCCTATCCGATGCAGCGCGCATGGCGCCTGGGTCTTACAGTAACATTCTAAAACGGATACCATCATGAACAAGATATTCAAATATACATCAGTAATAGTTCTTGCCGTAGGGGTCACCGGATGCTCCGACTTCCTCGACGAGGAACTCAAGAGCCAGCTTGCTCCCGACAATACCTACACAAGCTCGATGGGTTTCGAGGTAGGCTGTACGGGACTCTACTCCATAGCCCGCTCGGAATATAACACCTGGGGTGAGATGGGTGCGTTCATGCACGGCGGAGCGTGCGCTTACGCGACACAGCAGATCGCTACCGACATCGTGTACCAGAGCGGCGCCAAGGATGGCTCGCTGACCCACTACGCCAACCTTACGATGACCCCCTCGACCCTCTTCATCGAGTCATACTGGAACTGGTCGTACTCGCTGATCAACTCGGCCAACGAGATTCTGGTCTACTCGGAGAAGAACACCAACTGGGATTATCCTGCCGATAAGGCCCTCTATCAGGCCGAGGCACGCTTCTTCCGCGCCTATGCCTACCGCTCGCTGCAATATCTTTACGGCGATGTGCCCTGGGTAGAGACTATCCAGCAGCCTTTCATGCTCAACTTCACCCGTACTCCGCGTGCAGAAATCCTCTCCCACATGGTCGACGACCTTAAATTCGCCGCCGACCATCTCCCCGCCAATCCCGACGCTGTAAAGCCCGGCAAGCTCACCAAGTGGGCTGCCCTTCATCTTCTCGCCGAGGTTTACCTCTGTCAGAAGGACTATGACAATGCCCGTAAGGCTGCCCAGGATGTGATCGACAGCGGTTACTACTCGCTCGTAAAGGAGCGCTACGGCGCCGAGAAGAACAAAGCCGGCGACTACTTCCACGACCTGTTTGTAGAGAACAACCAGAATCGCCCCAGCGGCAACACCGAGAGCATCTGGGTAATGCAGTTCGAGTACAAGACCAACGGCGGCGGTACGCCCTCCGACGACTGGACACGCCGCGAATGGATTCCCCAGTACTTCCAGATCAACCAGTTCTTCGAGACATGCTCTGAATACGGCGGCCGAGGCGAGGGCCAGATCGCTCCATTCAAATGGTGGATCGGCACCAAGAACACAAATGCCACACCTGAAGCAGGGGATGTGCCGGACGGAATATTCGAGGACAACGATATCCGCAACTCCGAGTACAATTTCAAACGCGAATGGATTGCCAATGCCCCTGACACCAAAGGACGGCGCGTGATGATCACCGACAAATACTGGCAGGACGGCTGGCTCTTTCCGTCTCCCACCAAGTTCTTTTTCGCCCACGACGACGATGTGTCCCATACGGGCAGCTATCGCGACCGCATGAAATTCCGTCTTTCCGAAACCTATCTTCTGCTCGCAGAGGCTTATCTCGGACTCAACGACGCCGAGAATGCCGCCAAGGCTGTCAACGTAGTGCGCAGCCGCGCCAAGGCTTCGTCGGTTCCCGCCGCACAGATGGATATGGACTTCCTGCTCGACGAGCGTATCCGCGAACTCGTCGGCGAGGAGAGCCGCCGCTTCACTCTGGTACGTACAGGCAAGTATGTGGAACGTGTGCGCAAATACAACGAAGTGCTCCGGGAGGTGGTGGATGAACACCATGCCCTCTGGCCCATACCACAGACCATCATCGACGCCAACCGCGATGTGGAATTCCCGCAGAACCCCGGTTACGAGGGCGCAAAATAACAATACCGAACTCGTACCCTCACAACAAATCAACAACTGACAAAATGAAACCGATACATTATATCAAGGCAGCCATAATCGGTGTGGCCGCACTATCCGCAGCCTCCTGCACCTACGATCCCTACGATAACGATATGGATCCTGTCCGAGAGACTATGGTTCTCAAATGCGAGAACCCCAAGGTGGAAATCGATGCAAACAATCTCAATACGCCTGCGCTCACATTCACCTGGACCGGCGCTCGCCATCTGTCCGAGCAGTACATGGTCTCATACAAGGCCGAACTCGACGTTCTCGGCAACGGCTTCGGCTCAAAGACTGTAGTGACCTCGGGCGCAGGCTTCGATTATACATACGATGAAGTCACCGGTATCTACTCGGCCACATTCACCCACGAGCAGCTCAACAACTGGTATGCCGACCGCTGGGCACTCCCTGTAAACAAGGATTTCACCCTTGAGTTCAGAGTGATTGCACAGTGGACAGGCGGCCCGGAATTCGAGGCGCCCGAAGTGCGCAAGGCAAGCGCCGTGGTGAAGCCCATACATGTGGATATCTTCGCATGCGACAAGATGACCATTGACGGCAACGCCGTCGCTGCAAGCGGAGAAATAAGCAAGACGCTTGAAAATGAGAATGTATATGCATGGAAGGGCGCTCTCTCTGCAGGCGAACTGCAGATACCCGTAGAGTACGAAGGCGTTACATACTATCTGCATAATGCCGACGGCTCGACAGACATCGCCGACGGCACCCCCATGGCACTTGTGATGAACGAGTCCAAGGGCAGTTGGACCATACCGGCCGCCGGCGAATACCGTATAGTCATCAACATGACTGACAAGACCGCCACCATCTACTCGGCCGCAACCGACCTGCAGCCGCTTGTAGTGACATTCCATCCCAACGGTGAGGACGCGTTGCCGGAAGTAAGCCTTGAAGTGACCGACCTCTATGCCTTTGGTGCCGGAACAGGCTGGGAGGTGAAGACCCTCAACCTCGTGCAGTCGCTCGCCGACCCGCAGGTGTTCATTTTCGACGGCGCAAACAACGCCCTCGGCACCCTCGGCGGCCAGATGAAGTTCTGTATCTCCAAGAGCTTCTCCGACACCGACGGCACATCCTACAACCAGAACAACTCGTTCTGCTATACCTGTCCGCTTACCGGTGACGGCAAGAGCCAGAACATCGATGCCGACCTCAACAAAGTATTCGATCTCCATGGCGCAGCCGACCTCGAGACCCGCAACTCCTACATGGGCGTTCCCTGGGACAGCAACTTCATCGTGTTCGACCTCCGTCACCGCACGTTCCTCGCATCCAAGAAATAATCACACTCAAAATAATCACATTCAAAATAATCACACACAATGAAACTGCGTAAATCAGTATCATACTTTCTGGTGGCATCGCTCCCCATCCTCTGCGCATGCGGAGACGGGGACGACGCTCCTGAGGAAGAGGGCGGGGGCGCTGTGGCCGGCAATACCGAACTGACCCTCAGCGTCAATACTACCGACATATTGAAAAACCCGATGAACGGATGGGTGATGTACGTGTCGGGGTCGGCCGACCCTTCATACTTCGACAAGCAGATATACCTTTCGGAGCTCGGCAAGAATGTATATGTGCGCGACTATTCCTCGGCGTGCTACATACGTACAAGCTGGAAGTCGCTAAACCCCGCCGACGGCAAATATGCATGGGAGGATCCCTCCGATCCTATCGCCAAACTGATAGCCCGTGCCGAAGAACTCGAATTGCCCGTCGCCTTCCGAGTTGTGGTCGATGGCCGGGACCAGGGGGAAAACACCCCTCAGTTCGTGTTTGACGCCGGAGCCGAATACTGGCTTGAGAACGATGGCTTCCCCGACCGCAAGACCCCGCTGGCGACGGACCCCATCTGGCGCAAGTACTACGAGAAGTTCGTCCGTGCATTCGCACAGCGCTTCAACAACCCTGAGACCACGGCGTTTATCGACGCCTACGGTCTGGGCAAATGGGGCGAAGGGCACAACGTATGTTACGAACAGGGGAATGCCATCACCGACAAGACCACCGAGTACAAGGCCAACACAATGGAGTGGATCACCAGACTCTATTCGGAGAACTTCACCGAAGTGCCGCTGGTAATCAACTACCACCGTCACCTCGGCCATCCCGTGAGCACCGGAAGCACTCCTCAGCCCGACAGCGAATCGCTGGCGAATATAGCAATCAAGAACGGCTACTGTCTGCGCTCCGATGCCTTCGGCATGAACAATGCGGACTGGGGTTATGCCGACTGGGAAAAAGCGTTTGCCCGCTCATGGGCATACAAACTCCCGATTCTGATGGAGGGCGGCTATATCGTCAGTTCCCACACATATTGGAACGATGGCGCAGGCTACCGCAAGGGCCATCCCGAGGATGTGCGGCAGGGTGAGTTCGACAGCTCCAAGGAAGCCCGCGTCAACATGATGGATTTCCGCGTAGGCGATGAAACAGATTCGTGGTTCAAGACAAGCTTCAATCTGGTGAAGCGCTTCATCGCAGAAGGCGGCTACCGTCTGTACCCCGACAAGGTGTCGCTTCCCGCAGTCGTCAAGTCTGGCCAAAGCGCTGCCGTAGCCCATCGCTGGCGCAATACGGGCTGGGGCTATTTCCCCAACAATCTGCCGCAGTGGAACTACAAGTACAAGGTAGCTTTCGCGCTTCTCAACGCCGCCGGCGAGCCGGTACAGGTGTTTGTCGACAAGGAATGCGAACCTTCGGATTGGCACGAGGGAACCCTCTACGACTATAGGCTTGCCGTATCACCCTCAGTACCTGCCGGCGAATATACCTGGGGGGTGGCTATCGTCAACACGAAGAAGGACAACATGCCGGGCATACAGCTGGCTGTGTCGCGTGAAAAGACATCCGCAGGCTGGGTAAAACTCTCTCAGGTAAGAGTGGAATGACAAATAGTGCCGTCCGGTAAATTCGGATAGCACTATTATAAAGCATGACTCGAACGCTGAATTTTCGGTGTTCGAGTCTGCTTTTTCATTTTCAAGCCCCTGTGTCAAATAATGATGGCCAGGAAGACGATTCCGAGGCTTCCGGCAGTATGATTTTCCACTCCTTTTCCAGACTATTCGACATAGTACACAAAGATAAAACCAGTAAATACTTTGACACCATTTTGACACCACCGATAGAACAGGCTGAACCGAAAAAAATAAGAGAGTGTTTGAATTTAAACCGATTTAATGAATGCGAGAGCGGAAAGTAAAACTTCAAATTAAGATTGAGAGGATTTTTGAGATGATTTTGCCAGGTTTCGTTGGTCACGGTGCCCGCACCGCTCCCTTCTTGGCTTACAAAATCATCTCAAAAATCCTCTCAATCTTAATTTGATTTAATTTTTAAGGACGCACGGGAATCCGGATGGTCGCAGGGCGGAGGCCTTTCGCTGATGCTCGAAGGGTGACTGTGCCGGGCTTATCGGTACGTTGTACTATGGCCGTGCATTTACCGCTGAAGAGGTGCATCTGGGGCAGATGGAAAAGGTCGAGCGATGTGGGGTCGCCGTTGGCGGCGGCACGGTAACTTCCGCAGCCCTTGACATAGAAACGCACAAGACGATTTTCAGCCGGGCACTCGTTACCGTCCTTGTCGACCACTGAGACTGTGACGTAAGCAAGGTCATCGCCGTCTGCCTGCAGGACCTTGCAGTCGGTGTCGAGACGCAACGCATAGGGCTTGCCGGCTGTGCGCACGCTCTCGGAAGCGACTGCACGGCCATTGTCATCGTATGCCGTTACGGTAATTTCGCCGGGTTCGTAGGGCACGTCATCCCATATCAGACGGTAGCGGCGAAGCAGTGCCAGCGAATCGCCTTCTGCGGCGGCACGGTCGGCCTCGGCGGCACTGAGACGATGTCGGCGTCCCATGCTGCGGCCGTTGACAGTCAGTTCGGCCTCTGGCAACGATGTATACACCATCACCGGAGTCACCTCTCCTTCGCGTCCGGGCCATGTCCAGTGCGGCACTATATGTAGTGTGGTGTCGTTTGTATTCCAGATGCTTCGGTAGAGCCAGTAGCGGTCTTTAGGTATCGAAGCAAGGTCTATAATGCCGAAGAGCGAACTATGGCTGGGCCACGAATCGGTACTATAGGGCGACGGTTCACCAAGGTAATCGAAGCCTGTCCACACAAACTGCCCCATAGTCCACGGGTAGTCGTCGGCAAGCGAAAAATCAAGGTCGGGAATATTCGACCACGGACAACTCTCGGTGTCGTAGCCGCTCATCTGATGGTCGGGATAAGTGGAATTGGCAGTCACACGTACCGGGAATTTATATACTCCGCGCGAACTTACGGTCGATGCCGTTTCAGAGCCGAGCACCACTTTCTGGGGCGTCTTTTCGTATGTTTCCACATAACGGTTGTCACGGTAGTTCAGACCGGGAATGTCGAGCACGGCAGCGAACCCGTTTTCGAGCACACATGTCACCTGATCCATACCGCAGGTCACCGGACGTGTCGAATCCTCGCGATGGCATATATCCTGCAGGAAACGAGCTAATTCGCGGCCGTTGGGAGCACATTGCGTCGGTACCTCGTTGCCCACCGACCACATCACCACCGACGGATTGTTGCGGTAGTTATGCAGCATGTTTACCATATCGCGTTCCGCCCACTCTTCGAAAAATCGATGGTACCCGTTCTCACACTTGGCGATGTCCCACTCGTCGAAAGGCTCAACCATCACCATGAATCCCATTTCATCGCAAAGTTCGATTAGCTGCGGATCCGGCATGTTGTGTGTGGTGCGGATAGCGTCGCAGCCCATGTTCTTGAGCAGTTCGAGCTGATGACGGAGTGCCGACCGGTTGACGGCGGCGCCGAGCGGCCCGAGATCGTGGTGATTGCACACGCCCTTGAATTTACGCAGCTTGCCGTTGAGATAGAAGCCATGTTCGGGAATCACCTCTATCGTGCGTATGCCGAATCGTGTATTGTAACGGTCGAGTTCTGTGCCGTCTGCATCAAGGACACGTGTCACGGCATGGTAGAGCGTCGGACTCTCCGGCGACCACAACTGAGGCTGCGGCACTTCGAGGTTCTGCAGAACCGCCTCGCCTGGTATTATGGTGACATCGCTGCGCCGTGTTGCCACTGTCCGGTCTTCAGGATCGATTATGTCGGTAACGAATGTGAGATTGCGGCCGTCGGCATTGGCAATTTTTGTTTCAAGGCGCACGGTCGCGAATGTCTCGCCGACATGAGGGGTGGTGAGGTGGGTGCCCCATACCGGAATATGAACCGGATTGGTCTCTATAAGGTGTACGTTGCGGTAAAGGCCGGCGCCGGGATACCAACGCGCCGATAGGGGTTTGTTTTCCGCTCTCACTGTCAGCTTGTTGGCTTTGCCGTCCTTGTTCAGATAGGGTGTGGCATCAATATGGAAAGAATTGTAGCCCAGCTTCCATTCGCCGGCCTTGTGGCCGTTGACCCACACCTGCGGCTCACTCATGACGCCGTCGAAAAGCAGCTCGGCGTTGCTTCCGGGAGCCACATCGAAGCTTGTGCGGTACCACCCCGTGCCCATATAGGGCAGTCCGCCCGAACGGCCTGTTTTCAGCGAGGCTTGCTTCTCGCCGTCCTGAGTCACGGCCACCTCCTGAAGGTCGTTGTTGCGGTCGAAAGGCCCGTAGATGGCCCAGTCGTGCGGCACACGAACATTTTCCCAGACCACAGCACTGTCGCCCCTTGCGAACTGCCACTCGCGAAGCAGCGTCTCTCTGCGGCCGGCCGCTGCGGTCTGAAAGACAACGGCCGCCATTAATGCCGATATCAATAAAAATCTTTCCATAATAATATTTTCAAAGCGTTACGGATGCTGTCAACGGCAGATTCGCGGATGAATTTCCGACAGAAATAACAAACTCTCCGGGCTCGACGGTAAACCGATGATTGTTAAGGTCATAGTAACTGAAAGCTTCTTCATCGAGTACAACCGTCACACGGCGGCTCTCGCCCGGGGCAAGATTTACTTTCTCGAAACCTTTCAGTTCCTTCACCGGACGTGGCACGGAGCATTCGGAATCGCCCACATAAACCTGAGCGACCTCTGCAGCGGCTTTTTTCCCTGTGTTCGTGACTGTAAACGACACCTCGACTTCGGTATCGCCAGTTTTTTTAACATCAAGGTCGGAAAACCCGAATGTCGAGTAACTCAGTCCGAATCCGAAAGGGAACACCGGCTTCGTGCCACTGCGATCGTATCCGCGATAGCCGCCGAAAACGCCCTCGCGGTATTCGACATGGACGCATTCGCGTTCTTCCGGCTCGGCATTCTTGTAGTAATTTCCGGCTGAAGGATTGTCCTCGGCCTTGCGTTCTATTGAAATCGGCAGCTTGCCGCTCGGCGACAGTTTGCCTGTGAGTATCTCGGCTATCGCCGCACCGCCTTCCTGACCTGCGTGCCATGCCATGACGAGGGCGCGAACCGAGTCGATCCACCTTGAAAAATCGACACCGCCGCCGGCGTTGAGCACCACAGCCACATTAGGATTGACCTCGGCGATGCGCGTGATGAAACGCTCCTGATAAACCGGTAGCGCAAAACTGCGGTCGAAGCCCTCGCCCTCTACATCGCTGTAGAAACCGGTGCAAAACACCACATTGTCGGCCCGGCGCAACTCTTTATCGAGAAGGGTTGCATCAAGGGCGGTAATGGACAGGTTTATGCCCGCGTCGGAAATATTGTCGAAATATTCCACATGAATTTCATAGGGTTTGCCTTTCTCGACATCATACTCCACTTCGCGCTGCGACCAGGCGTGACCGCCCCAGTCGCCGGCAATCACTTTGCCGTTGATGGAAATACGGTATCCGTCGTCACCGCCTATGCGTATTTTCAGCTGTGCATCGCGGTCGGGACGCATGAAACCATGCCACTCGGCGGCAAAATAATCGGCAGGAAAGTCGGGGAATGGCGCTGCGCCTTTCCATTCGAATCTCACATCCCGGTCGACACGGACAACCGCCGGTTCGCCCTCTCGCTTCATATTCGTGTAGTATCGCCCGACAAACCCCCTTTCGGTCATTGTCGAATCGGTGTAGATCTCCCTTCCGAAATCCTTGTAGAGGATGTCGTCGGTCAGTGCCACAGTTTTACGCGATGCCTTTTTCATGGCCGCGGCGGTTGTGATGCTTGAGAAAGGCGACACAAAACCGCTGCCTCCGCCGGTGGTCACGCGGTCTGCATTGGGCCCGAGCACAAGCGTGCGTCCTTTCAGCGGCAGCATGGCATCGTCGTTTTTCAGCAGCACTATCCCCTGACGCGCCACTTCGAGGGCTGTCTGACGCGAAGGGGCGTAATCCTCGGATATACAGTCAAGTTTCTGCACACGGTCGAGAAGTCCGAAGGCTATTAATGTCGATAGGATATGCTCCACTTTCCTGTTGATGACAGCCTCGGTCACGCGGCCGTTGGCCATGGCTTCCTTCAGGCGCTGTTTTGTGAAATAGACGCCCTTGGGCATCTCAAGATCAAGACCGTTGTTGGCGGCATTGACTGTGGAATAGACCGAAGTCCAGTCACTCATCAGAATTCCGTCGAATCCCCACATGTCGCGGAGCACTTCGATGTTCAGCCATCGGTTTTCGGTGGAATGGACGCCATTAATCAGATTGTAGCTGTCCATCACAGCTCCAACTCCGCCTTTCCGCACGGCTTTGCGGAAAGCCGGAAAATATATTTCGTGCATGGTGCGCTCGTCCACATCGCTGCTGGCATGATGGCGGTTCCACTCCTGATTGTTTGCCGCGAAATGCTTGATAGTAGCCATAACGCCGCGGCTCTGTACGCCGTTGATATAGTCAAGGGCCATCTCAGAGGTCAGATAGGGATCCTCGCCCATGTACTCATAGTTTCGGCCGCAGAGAGGCGAGCGGTAGATGTTGACACTCGGTCCCAGCACGATTCCCACTCCGCGGGCACGGGCATCGTCCCCCAGCGATGCGCCGTAGCGCCGCGCCATGTCGCGGTTCCATGTGGCGGCAAGGGCTATGCCCGAAGGATAGAGGGTGCTGTGAACGCTATGGTTGCGTATTCCCTGCGGACCGTCGGCAAGAAGTATGCGGGGTATGCCAAGACGCTCCAGCGGCCGGAGGGAAAAAGATGTCTCACCCGAAATATAGTCGATTTTCTCGTCGAGTGTCATTTGTGACAGCAGCTCGCGCGCACGTGCTTTGTGCGCTTCGGTAATTTCGACAGCGGGGGCCGCGAAAAGCGTTGTCAGCGCCGCTGCTGTTGTAATGATGCGCAAAAGCTTCATTTCTTATAGTTTAACGTTAAGGTTTTGTCTTTTACTACGATGCGGAACTCTCCCGGTTCCACGAAGCGGTTTCCGTCGGCATCGACAAACGAAAAGTCCCGCATAGGATTGAGTTCGAAGGTATAGACCACGGTCTCGCCCGGCTCTATGCGCTTCTTTTCGAAGTTGCGGAGCTCTTTCACGGGGCGTGTGATAGTGCAGGCCGGGTCCTGGACGAACCACAGGACGGTTTCGTCGCCGGCTACATCGCCGGTATTCGTCACCGGTATGCTCAGCTTTATCTTCTCATTGCCGCTAAGTTCGGTCGAGGTGGCGCTGAGATCGCCGTAACTATAGGTGGTGTAGCTTAGGCCGTGACCGAAAGGATACATAGGCTCGCTGGTAATGTCCTGATAGAATCCCTGATCGTGGCGGCCGCTCTGACGGCGGTTATAATAAATAGGAATCTGGCCTGTGGAATAGGGGAATGTTATGGCAAGACGCCCTGAGGGATTGATGCGGCCCGAGAGTATGCCGGCAAGGGCATCGCCGCCGTTAATACCGGGCTGCCAGCCCTCGACTATGGCGTTGGCAAGAGGTTCGAGACGGCACAGTTCGAGGGGACGGCCGTTGCTGAGCACCAGAACTATGGGCTTGCCGGCTTTTGACACCTCCATTGCAAGCTGCTCCTGGATTTCGGGCAATGCTATCGACGAGCGCGAGGCGTTCTCTCCGCTCCATTTCATATTTTCACCGAGACACAGCACCACTACATCGGCCCAGGCTGCGGTGTCGAGCGCTTCCTTGAAGCCCGAGGTGTCGCTGCTGTCCAGGAGGCAGCCCTGTGCATAACGTATTTCGGCACGGTCGCCGAATTCGTTGCTTATGCCTTCGTACCAAGTCACCACATCTTCCGGGTGTCCGTGGCCGAGCCACGAGCCGAGCAAATCCCTCTTGTCTTTGGCAAGCGGACCTATGACGGCTATCTTCTTCACATCTTTTATCGGCAGGGTGAGCGTCGAGTCGTTTTTCAACAGCACCATCGATTCGGCGGCAAGTTGTCCGGCAATATCGAGCGAAACAGGGTGCAGGAAGCGGTCGGGCACATCGGGTGTATATGGCTTTTCGAAGAGGCCGAGGCGCATCTTCACGCGCAGCACGCGGCGCACGGCCTCGTCGAGAGCCTCCTGCGACACTTTCCCCTCCGCAACGAGGTCGGCCAGGTGACGGTCATAGGCATGGCTGATCATATCCATCTCCAGACCGGCGTTGAAGGCACGCCGGGCGGCGTCTTTCTTGTCCGCGGCGTGACCCTGATTGATAAGTTGTTCTATTGCGCCCCAGTCGCTTACCACGAAGCCGTCGTGGCCCCAGCGTTCTTTCAGTATCTCGGTCAGAGTGTAGTGATTGGCCGAGCTCGGCGTGCCGCTGATGTCGTTGAATGAGCTCATCAAAGTCTGTGCGCCGGCTTTGACACACATCTCGTAGGGCAACAGGTAGGTGTCCCAGAGAGTCTGGGGCGACACCTCGGTATAGACATAGTCGCGGCCGGCCTCCGAGGCGCCATAGGCCACGTAATGTTTCAGGCAGGCGGCAACCGATGTGCTGTCGGCAAGATTTCTGCCCTGATAGCCGCGCACCGAAGCGACGCCGAAAACGCCGTTGACATAGGGGTCCTCCCCGTAGCCTTCGGCCACACGCCCCCAGCGAGGGTCACGAGCCACATCTATCATAGGCGAAAAAGTCCAGTCGACACCGGACTGGCGGGCTTCCTGAGCCGCCACGGCGCACGCTTTGCCCACCAGCGACGGATTCCACGAACAGGCCTGTGCCAGCGATATGGGATAGACGGTTCGGAAGCCGTGGATGACGTCGAACCCGAAAAGCATAGGTATGCCTAAGCGCGACTCCTCCATGGCGCGACGCTGCACGGCATTGCGCAGCGCGGGGTCTGCGTTGAAATAGATGAGCGAGCCGAGCTCGGCTGGTATCTCTTTAACTTCCTCGCCGATGTTATTGGCGTTGTTGTTGAGGCCGAGGGTATACTGGTTGAGCTGCATCACTTTCTCATCGATGGTCATACGCCGCAGCAGATCATCGATTCTTATCTCTATGGGGAGATCGGAATCCTTATAAAGCACCGTTTCGGGTTTGACTCCGCTCTTATCGCTTGTTTCTAATGGTCTGGCGACCGCTGCGGCCGTTGCGGCACAGCCCAGCAAGCACAGCACTCCCGCGCGGAGAGGCCATGGCTGACAGTGCGATGTCGGTTTCTTCATAATGGTTGATTGTTTTTTTTATAGGAATTAATATTTGTTTTATGGTACGCGGAGCGAGGGGGGACAGGCCGCCAGCCTGTGTGTGTCTATTTTATTCTGATTTCTCCGGCAGGGAGCCAGCCGCCGATATGGAGTGTGGGATCGACGGCCATCTGGAGGGCCGGGGTGTTGCCCTTTGTGGTGTCGACGAGAGCCACAGCCCAGCGGTAAGTGCCGGGGGCTACGCCTGTGAGGTCAATCCCGGTGTCATATTCGGCAGGAGCTTCGCGCAGCCAGGTCGACAGGTCGCTCGAGCTGTCGACGGTGACCTTGACGGGGTGGCCGTCAGCGCCGAGAAGCGCAATGCCCACTTTATATTTCTGGTTCCACTGGGGAATGTTGGTGGGACAGTATCCCCACCCCATATTTTGCCAGCGAGTCCTGACGGTCACCTTGCTGCCGCTGCGGGCTTTGTTTTGGGCCGTAACGTGCGAGGGATAGAGTCGGTATCCGCCCTCGGCTACAAAACGCTTCACGAGAGGGAAAGATTCTTCGAACCAGGAGCGTGTTTCATCGTTGATGCGGAAGTCCATCATATTGACACGGGCTTCCATGGCGCTGTCAAACTCGCCGCGGCGCACGTCTTCGGCGTGTCCCTCGCGATAGAGACCCGAGGGGTCGAGCCAATAGCGGTGGTGAGCTCCGGTAATCCAGCCGCCCTCCATGATGATGGGGCGCTTGAAGTTCCATTTGGCGGCCATTTCCTTCTCCCAGTCCTGATAGTAGCCGTGCATGCCGAAGGCGTCATGACGCAGCGAGAAACCGCGGTCGATGGCTTTCTTGATGAGGGCGTCGGCATCGGCGGGGACGCTTCCCCAGCCGTCATCGTCGGGGTCACCGAGCATACGGTGGTAGTGTATTATCATGGGTACCCGCTTGAAGCAGGAGGCAGCCAGGTCGATGGCCCAGTCAAAGACGGCCTGTTTGTTGCGGTTGTCTTTATATATCATTGAATGTGACTCGCCCCACTTGCCAAGGGAATAGGCATCTATAAACTCGACCTTGGAGGGGTCGTCGAAATGCTCGGCAAATGCTCGGAGGAACTTGGCATACTTAGCCTGAAACACAGGGTCGTCGGGATAGGGTGAGCGGTTCTTGCCCGGGGCATAGGGATCATAGTAGCCGTCGGCGCCGGCATCAAATACATACTGGGGAGTATTCTGACCCTGGTCGCGACCGTCGATGACGATGCGGAAAGCAACGCGGAGGCCGCGGGCGTTGACGCTTTTGATAAGCTTCATCAGGCGAGAGTTGGGATCGTTCCAGATGTATTTGCCCTCTTGCGTCTCAAACGATGCCCAGCTCGTGCGCATATAAGCGCAACTGGCATAATCCGAAACTTTGACGGGGTCTGCCTCGCCGTTGGCATGCATGTCGTCATAACCGCGTTCGGTCCAGAAATTCTCGTCCCAGGCTGGGTTGAGATACATCACCCAGCCTTGCAGGGGATTGCGCAGCACGCGGGTGGAGTCGGCCTTGAAGGTCACGGTGCGCTCTTTGGCCGTCACGCCGGCAGCCGATGCCAGCAAGATGAGAATAAGGGGTATAAACGGGTGGAGTCCGGGTATTTTCATTTATATAAGGTTTAAATTATTATGCATGACGATGACCGTCAGGACAATCGCGGGGTTTGTCCTTAAGCTGAAAAGTCGCAAGTAATTGAAATTAAGGCCTTGGTTTCATGGAGATAAGGCTCCCTTCTCTTTCAATTTCCATGGGCACGATATTCCGTATCGCGTCAAGGACGTTGTCGACGCTGTCGTGAAGTTCAAGCTTGCCGTAGACCTTCACGTTGCCGAGCGACTTGTCACACTGGATTGTGATGCCATAGTGGTTGCTCAGGCGCCTGACGAGGTGGCAGAGAGGTTCGCCGTGGAGCGATATGAGCCCGTCGACCCACATCGTGTAGTCGCCGGTATCGACCTTTGACAGCGAGGTGACCTCGCCGTTGACCAGTTCGACCATGTCGTCGGGTTTGAGGCGGACACGGTCGTCACGGTCGGTGGTCACCTCTACCGAGCCTTCGACGAGCACCACCTGTGCGGTCGAGTCGTTGGTGTTGCGGATGTTGAACACCGTGCCAAGCACTTTGACATTAAAATTGTTTGTCTCAACGATGAATGGCCTGTCGACATCCTTTGCGACCTCGAGGTATACCTCGCCGTTGGCAAAGATGCGTCGCTCAGAGCCGACGAAGCGCTCGGGATAGAGGACGCGCGTGCATGAATTGGCAACGAGTCGCGTTCCGTCGCTGAGTGACAGCTCTGCACGTTTGCCCGGAGCTACGAAAAGTTCGCGGTAGCCGGCATGGGACGCCTCAGCGACCGTTGCGCTCGACAGGTCAATGTCGTCGGGCATAATGAAATGAATGCCAATGCCCACAATCAGCGCCACACAGGCGGCAGCCGAAAGCCACGCTGCCAACCGATGACGACGGCGGGTGCGGCGCTCTAGCCCGTCGCGCAAAATGCGAGCATGGACAAGCTGCTTAATGCGCGCGTTGTCGACTTC
>ERZ1026968.132-NODE-132-length-39951-cov-6.739573_pt1 | contig 39951 bp, 33 predicted proteins | sample MGYA00519295_ERZ1026968 | MGnify/ENA primary metagenome ERZ1026968 (study PRJEB26926, sample SAMN06164480) | human gut metagenome | biome: ENVO:00009003; feature: ENVO:2100002; material: ENVO:00002003 | host: Homo sapiens | place: USA | collected 2012 ...
AGGCTGCTCCCTCTGAGACCGAATAAATTACCTCGAAAATCCACCGCCCTGGCGTTTACATTTTTTAAGGAACGATGCCTAAGCGCGGATCACTCCGCCATACGTTTATGACGCAAAATTAATAAGATTTTTTTATAAAGAAAAGTCCCTGAAGTCTAAACTGACTGTCAGGGACATAAATGAATATTTTAGACTATTGTCCGAATCAATCGGGCACTGTCTGTTCGGCCGCCGTGCGGATGGCGTCGGCATCGGGAGTCCAATGTCCGTCGGCATCCATGCGCAGCAGGTCCATCACGTCGTAACGGTCCAGACTCTCGTCGAGGTCGTCCTCCGTGTCGTCGGTTTCCAGCGACACCACGCCGTCGGCGGGATTGATCACCACCTGCGTGTTGTCGTCATACATTTCCTCGTCGGCTATGTATGTCTTTACGGCATCGGTGATGTCCTCGATCAGTTTATTGGTATCCATGTCACGGTAAGATTAGTCGCGGCTGTTGCCTCCGAGTATGCGGAGCAGGAACAGGAACAGGTTTATGAAATCCAGATAGAGGTTCATCGCGCCCATTGTGGCGAGCTTGTCGGCCATGGCGGGATCGAGATTCATGGCCGACAGCTGCTTCACCTGCTGTGTGTCCCAGGCCGTCAGACCCACGAACAGCAATACGCCAACGATGGAGATGATCCAGTCGAATGTGCTGCTTGCCACGAAGATGTTGACAACCATGGCGATAAGCAGACCGAACAGTGCCATCATGAGATACGAACCCATCTTTGACAGGTCGGTCTTGGTGAAGAATCCGTACACCGACATGGCACCGAACGTGCCTGCCGTGATGAACAGCGTGTAGACGATGGTTCCTAACTTATATGCCAGGAAGATAGGAGCCAGCCAGCAGCCCATCAGTGCCGAATATACGATGAAACAGCTCAGGACGGCTCCGGTGGACATCTTGTTGAGACGTGCCGGAATCACGAAGGCCATCACCAGCATGGCGATGAGCATTCCCCAGAACACCAGCTGGTTTCCGAAGAAGAAGGAGAGTGCGGCGGGCGACGAGGCCACGCCGAGGGCACAGAATGCTGAAACCAGCAGTCCGATAAACATGCGCACATACACGCGCTTCATCACGGCGTTGGTCTGCCGTGTCACGGCTCCGCTTTCGTAGAAAGACGGAGGAGTGGTCTGATTATTATATTCCATAGTTAAGGTGTTGTTTCGGGTGTTACATTCTTTCGGGCACCTCTATACCTAATAAGGCGAGACCGGCCTTTAATGTTCGCGCAGTGACTGCGGAAAGTTCGAGGCGCAGGTTGCGCACAGGCTCGTTCTCCTCCTTGAGGATGGAGAAATCGTGGTAGAACTGGTTGTATTCCTTGGCCAGCTCGTAGCAGTATTTGGCTATCACGGCGGGGGAGTACTTCTTTCCGGCCTCGGCCACTACGTTGCGGAAGTCGTCGATCTTCTGTATCAGCGCGGCCTCTTTCTTGTTGGGCTCGGCGAGCACCTCGATGTCGGCGTCGAAGCCGGATTCAGCAGCCTTGCGGAGCACCGAGCGGATGCGCGCGTAGGTGTACTGGATGAAGGGTCCCGTGTCGCCGTTGAAGTCGATCGACTCCTTGGGGTTGAACAGCATGTTCTTCCTGGGATCGACTTTCAGCAGGAAATACTTGAGCGCGCCGAGACCGACCTTGCGTGCCACTTCCCTGGCCTCGTCCTCAGGCATCTCGGCCAGACGCTCGGCAGCTGTCTCGGTGGCGTCGGCCACCATCGTGGCAATCAGGTCGTCGGCATCCACCACGGTACCCTCGCGGCTTTTCATCTTGCCTTCGGGCAGTTCGACCATTCCGTAGCTGAAGTGTTTCAGGTCCTTGCCCCACTTGAAGCCGAGACGGTCCAGAAGTATGGCCAGTACCTGGAAGTGATAGTTCTGCTCGTTACCCACCACGTACACCATCCTGTCGATGGGGAAGTCGCGGAAACGGAGCTTGGCCGTGCCTATGTCCTGAGTCATGTAGACCGACGTGCCGTCCGAGCGGAGCAGCAGCTTGTGGTCCAGGCCCTCGGGCGTCAGGTCGGCCCATACGGAGCCGTCCTCCTTGCGGTACATCTTGCCTTCCTCCAGGCCTTTCAGCACCAGTTCCTTGCCCTCCAGGTATGTCTGCGACTCATAGTATATCTTGTCGAAGTCCACGCCCATCTTGCGATATGTCTCGTCGAAACCGGCGTAAACCCACGAGTTCATCGTTTCCCACAGCTTGCGCACCTCGGGATCGTTCTGCTCCCACTTCACCAGCATCTCGCGGGCCTCCTTCATCAGAGGCGACGCTTCCTTGGCCTCGTCCTCCGTCATGCCCTGTGCCTGCAGCTGCTTCACTTCCTCCTTGAAGTGCTTGTCGAACAGCACGTAGAAGTCGCCGATCAGGTGGTCGCCCTTCTGTCCCGACGATTCGGGTGTGACGCCATCGCCCCATTTCTGCCATGCCAGCATCGACTTGCAGATGTGGATGCCCCGGTCGTTCACTATGTTGGTCTTGATCACCTTGTAGCCGTTGGCCTTCAGTATCTCGGACAGCGAATAGCCCAACAGGTTGTTGCGCACGTGTCCTAAGTGCAGGGGCTTGTTGGTGTTGGGGCTGGAATACTCCACCATCACCAGCTCCGAGTCGTCACCGGCCTTTACGAGACCGAAGTCCGGGTCGGCCTTGATGCCATGGAACACGGAGAGCCACCATTTGGGGCTGACCACGATGTTGAGGAATCCCTTCACGACGTTGAAACTGTCCACAGCCTCCACATGGTCGGCCAGCCACTGACCTATTTCCTGGGCCGTGACCTGGGGGGCCTTGTGCGAGGCCTTGAGCCACGGGAACACCACTACCGTGAGGTCGCCCTCAAAGTCCTTGCTGGTGGGTGCAGGCGATACGCTCGCCGCATCTATGTCGAGTCCGTACAGCTCATGAAGAGCTCCGGCCACTCCCTGCGATATTACTTCCTCTATTGTCATTATGCTGTTACTGTAATTCAATAATAATATATAGAACGCAAAATTAACACTTTTCTGTCACATAACAAATTTGATGCCGCAAACCGGCATTGCTGAAACCGCATGGAGACGAAAAAAGCGAATCCCCGAGGGGACTCGCTATGGTGTGGAGCCTTGGACGATATTACTTTCCGAGGTCAGCAGCCGGTTTGAATTTCACAACCTTGCGGGCGGGGATTTCAATCTTCTCCTTTGTGCGGGGGTTGATGCCGGTGCGGGCTTCCTTGGCCACTACGGAGAATGTGCCGAAACCGATCAGCTGAATCTTGTCCTCGTTGACGAGGGCCTGTGCGATGCTCTCCAGTGTTGCGTCAAGTGCCTTCTTGGCATCTGCTTTGCTCAGCCCTGCTTTGGCTGCGATCTCGTTCGTCAAATCTGTCTTGTTCATTGGTGTGTGTATTTGATATTGATTATACTGTGCGATGTTTAGTGTGTTTCAAAAATATCGGTTTGATTTATAAGGTTTTTTAGACCAATCATTCCTGTTTTTGATTTTGACCACAAATATAGCAATATTTAAAGGATTTACAAATAAAAAAACGTTATTTTTTACTTTTTTGCCGAGAATTCATAGTTTTTGCCATTTTTTGCGTTATTAATAGCAGAAATAAGCCTTATCCCGCCATTTTACGGGAGTTTTATAAATTATGAGTGCATTTAACACAAATAGATTCAATCTGCCCGCTGTCACGAAGAATCTGATAATAATCAACGTGCTGATATGGGTGGTCGAGGCGTTGTTCCCCACATTTGCTATCAACGGACTGTACCGGCATTGCGCCCTGCACTATGTGGGCGCCACCGACTTCAATCCGGCCCAGATCATCACCTATATGTTCCTGCACGACCAGCGGAGCTTCATACACGTATTCTTCAATATGTTCACGCTGTTCATGTTCGGACCCATACTGGAGCGCACCTGGGGTTCGAAACGGTTCTTCATGTTCTATATGGTGTGCGGCATGGGCGCGGCCCTGGTGCAGGAAGGCGTCTGGGCACTGACCTGGGAGCATGACTACATCCGCGATCTGGCCCGTCTGAACGGTCTGACCTTCGACCACATGGAGCAGGCTCTATACGCCGCCATCGCCAACCACGACATGAGCCTGATACAGAACATGGAGATGGTGAAGAATTCCTATATCACCGTGGGTGCCTCGGGCGCCATCTTCGGTCTGCTGTTGGGATTCGCATTCGTGTTCCCCAACATGCCGCTGTATCTGTTTTTCATACCTATTCCCATCAAGGCGAAATGGATGGTGATAGGCTACGGCGTGCTTGAGTTTTTCCTCGGTGTGAACGGCGGCGGAACGGTGGCGCATTTCGCTCACTTAGGCGGTATGCTGTTCGGCCTGATAATCCTGCTGATATGGCGCAGGAAGGGGACGTTGCACGGCAACGGATTCTATTGACACATGGGAAAGTACAGACATTACAGCCTTGTGCCGATGTTTGGCGGCAACGTCACGGTGGCGTCGCTGGTGCTGTCAAATGTGGCCGTGTCGCTGTTGATATGGCTGGCGATGGGGTTGAGTGCGCTTACGGGTATGCCGGACGCATGGGTGCTCCGTGTGTTCGCTTTGCCGGCTGATATGTCCTCGTTCCTGGCCATGCCGTGGACGCTGGTGACCTATATGTTCGCGCAGGCCAATCCGCTTCAGCTGCTTTTCAATATGCTGTGGCTGGTATGGTTCGGACGGTGGCTGTCGGACTCCGATGGTCCGCGCGCCGTGTTGCGGATGTATGTGCTCGGCGGTCTCGTGGGCGGAGTGTTCTATCTCATGGCTGCCAACGCCGGTGCCGGCGGGTCGTTCCTGATGGGGTCGTCGGCGGCCACGCTCGCCGTGATGGTCTATGCCGCTATGCGCCGTCCGAATATGGATGTCCCCCTGTTCCTGATAGGTGATGTGAGGTTGAAATGGATAGCCGTGTTCACGGTGATTCTAACCCTGTTGGGAGCCTCCGGTGTCGCCGCGCATTGCGCCCACATCGGCGGCGCGCTTAGCCCGCTGTTGTTGATACTGTACGATAAAGTGAAAATATCCGTCAGCGACCGTCAGCCGCGCCGTCGCAAGCCGAAGGCGTTCAAGAATATACAGCCTCGGAAAGTGACCGTGAGGATCGATGAGGGTGCCGGAAAGCCCGAAGAAGTGCTGGACGAACTGCTGAACAAAGTGCGCGTCTCGGGATTCGATTCGCTGACCGAGCGCGAGAAACAGACGCTCAACGAGGTCTCGGCCACGTTGAACGAAAAACAGTAAAAGCTTATGATAATCAAACCGATAGTCCGCATGGTGCTTCGCATAGCATCGTTCGTGCTGTACGGGCTGACGATATTGTCGGCATATTGCGGACACATCAATCCGGCCATCACGGCCATACCCGCAGTAATGGTGATGATGATGCCGTATCTTGCCATTCTGACCGCGCTTACGGCCGTAGCCTGGCTCGTCAGCGGCAAATGGATAACCGGCGCATTGGGTATCGGCTCGCTGATAGCGGCCTCGGCCCCCATTCTGTCGGCTGTGCCCTTGAAACTGTCCAACAACCCTACGGACGGTAAGACTGAGTTCAGTGTCTTGTCGTGGAACTGCCTGCACGGCTGGGATCAGAAACTGATGACGGGACGCAGTGACCGCCCCGAGAACCAACTGTATAACGAATCCCTCGAATTCATGCTCAATTCCGGCGCTGACATTATCTGCCTGCAGGAGATGGAGCAATGGGAAGAATCTGAAGTGCCTCGGCTGACCCAGGATTTCAAGGAGAAGTTTGCGGTGCTGTACCGTTATGAATCGCACGAAGCCGGCAAAGACACCCGCGTGTTCAGCAAATATCCGGTGCACAACCTCCCCGCGCGACAACTGGCCGAGCGCAACGGCGTAAAGCTGCCCGACGACTGGCGAACGCTGCTGAAATACTATTCCTTCTATCGTGTCAATATCGACGGACGCCGGTTGCTGCTGGTAAACATGCATCTGTATTCGCCCGGCCTCTCCGACAAGGAGCGGGAGGTGATAACGGACATACGCGGCACGGAGACGGTCAAGGCAAGTGCCCGCGAGTTCAAGAACTCCATCTTAGGCAAGATGCGGGATGCGTTCTCGGTACAGGCGCGTCAGCTGGAGCTGCTGTGCGAGATACTCAAGGATTACGATGGCCCGATAGTAGTGTGCGGGGATATGAACAACGTGCCTGAATCCTACACCTGGCGCGTCATGACCCGCAACGGATTCAAGGACGCTTATTCCGAGGTGGGTTTCGGACACCTCATCACCTATAACAAGCACCTGTTCTGGCTGCATCTGGATCAGATAATGTACCGTGGCGCCTTGCGTCCTCTCAATGTGAAGAAGAATCGCATCAAGACCTCAGACCATTTTCCTCTGACCGCCACTTTTGAATTTGAATAAAATTCATTAAATTTGCAGAAACAAAACAACAATATATGAAGAAAATAGCGCTGCTGGCGGCAGCCGTGACGCTTGCCGGCCACGCCACATTCACCATGGCAGAACAACATCAGAATCCGTTTCTGACGGAATACACCACCAAGTACAAGATTCCGCCGTTCGACAAGATCACGACGGCCGACTTCATCCCGGCTATCAAGGCGGGCATCGAGGAGCAGGACGCCAACATCCACGCTATCGTGGTGAACCGCGCCACTCCCGATTTCGACAATGTGATTCTTCCGCTCGAGAATCTGTCGCCCATCCTGGAGCGCGTGCAGGGTGTGTTCTATCATTACATGGAGGCGATGAATACTCCGGAGTTCGCCGAGATGGCCGACCAGGCGATCCCGTTGCTGAACGACGCGTCAAACCGCGTGAACCTGTCCGAGCCTCTGTTCGCCAAGATAAAGGCCGTGTACGACACCCGCGACAAACTGAAGCTGACCACGGTCCAGAAGCGTCTGGTGGAGAAATACTACCGCGAGTTCGCCGAGCAGGGCGCCGCTCTGCCCGCCGATAAGAAGAAGGAACTGGTGCGCGTCAACGACGAACTCTCCAAGCTGTTCATACAGTATAACCGCAACCTGCTGAACGCCACCAACCAGTTCACCGTCGTGGTCTACGACAAGAACGACCTGTCGGGTCTGCCCGAATCGTCGGTGGCCGTTGCCGCCGAGGAGGCCGAGAAGCGCGGTCTGAAGGGTCTGTGGGTGTTCACACTTCACGCCCCCAGCCGTCTTCCGGTGCTGCAGTATGCCGACAACCGCGGTCTGCGCGAGGCCATCTACAAGGGTTACACCAGTCTGGCTTCGTATGGCGACAACTCCAACCTGCCTGTCATCTCCAAGATAGTGAAGCTGCGTGACGAGAAGGCCCACATTATGGGCTTCAAGGACTTCGCATCGATGATGACATCGCGCGTGATGGCCAAGACGCCCGAAAACGCTACCGACCTGCTGATGAAGGTGTTCGAGCCTGCCGTGAAGCGTTCGCACGAGGAGGTGAAGGACATGCAGGCTTACGCCGACAAGCATGGAGACAACATCACCATCGCTCCCTGGGACTATTACTACTATGCCGACAAGGTAAAGAAGGAGAAGTACAACTTCGACGAGGCCGACCTCCGTCCCTACCTCAGCGTGGACAAGGTGCTGAAGGGTCTGTTCGATACCACCGAGAAGCTGTACGGCGTGAAGCTGGTGCCGATGCCGGACGCTCCCAAATATATGGAGGACGTGCAGGTATATGATGTGGTAGACGCCAAGACCGGCGAGCATGTGGCCGTATGGATGTGCGACTATTTCCCCCGCGACACCAAGCGCCAGGGCGCATGGATGGAGCAGATGCAGCCGGCAGGAGTATATGCCGGCGGCGAGGTGCGCCGTCCTATAGTATATAATGTAGGCAACTTCACCAAGCCCACCGCCACGACGCCGTCGCTGCTGACCATCGACGAGGTGGAGACAACGTTCCATGAGTTCGGCCACGCGCTGCAGGGTATGCTGACACGCGCTCCCTACAAGGGACTGGCCGGTACGAACGTTGACCGCGACTATGTCGAGATGTGCTCGCAGATCAACGAGCATTGGGCGTTCGAACCCGAGGTGATCAAGGGCTATGCCAAGCATTACAAGACAGGCGAGGCCGTTCCCGACTCACTGGTTCAGAAGCTGACCGACAGCCGCAAGTTCAACCAGGGCTTTATGACGACAGAGCTGGCCGGTGCCGCACTGCTCGACATGAAGTACGGCCAGCAGCCCGAAGTGAAGGATCCCGCCGCGTTCGAGGCAAAGGTGGCCGAGGAGATCGGTATGCCGGCTGAAATTACTTTCCGCTACCGTAGCCCTTACTTCAAGCATATCTTCGGCGATGACGGCTATGCTTCGGGTTACTATACCTATCTGTGGGCCCAGGTGCTGGAGGCCGACGCATGGGAGCTGTTCAAGCAGAAAGGCATCTTCGACAAGAAGACGGCAGCCAGCTTCAAGAAAAATATTCTTGAGAGCGGCGACACCGAGGATGCCATGATACTGTTCAAGAAGTTCCGTGGACATGAGCCCGACGCCAACGCCCTGCTGCGCCTGCGCGGCTTCATCGAGTAATCGCAGCTACACCTTAATATATAATGGCCGGACTCTGTTCCGGCCATTATTATTATGACCCGCTGCGACTGGAATGACGACGTCCACGTCGTCAACAAGTGGGCGGTGGGGACGCCGCCCCTCCAGTAACGCCCCCGACACCCGGGCGGTGAGGACACCGTCCCTCCGGTATAAAAACAACCGAGGGAAGCAGCGGCTGCTGATTCCCTCGTTTAAAGATCGAACGATTCTCACCGTCATCTTCACGTTTAGATTAAGGTCAAAATAATAATCAATTACCCTGTTGTTTGCATTTATATTTGTTACCCGTCTTTCATGGTATAAGACCCAGGTTTCGCGGTATTAAGGTTAATCTCAATGATTGGGCCGGACTGCTCTTGTCCGACGTTGCAAAATTAGCACCTTTGACATTTGTGTGCAAATTTATTTATATGTTATGCAACATATTTTTAATTTAGAGCATTATATTGCACTTGATTTAACGCTTTTTCTAAGTTGGGTGTCATTTTGCAACCTAATTCATATATATTAACAATTAAAGCACTTCGAAATTGTAAATATTGATTCATTTTTGACGATAAAACTGCATGATGCGTATTATTTTAATAATAACATCCCCCTCTCTCTTCCATGGCGAATAGTAGCGCAGGCTGTCCCCAGCCGCGCATAGAAACGAAAAAAGCCAATTAATATTATCGTAAGGCATTTGATCCGTGTTTTATGCGCGGCTGGGGACAGCCCACGCTACTAAGAGTTTGCGATTGTCCTCTGCTTTCGGAGGGTGTCGGTACAATTTTTTTATATTAAAATATGTTATAAGGAAAGAAAAGTCCAAGTTGAATATGCTCAGGAAGCGATACATGCTGATAATAAATCCGATATCCGGCACCGGGATGGTGTCGGATGTGGAGCGGCGTGTGCGCGAGGCTCTGGAAGGGCCGGAACGAGAGGTGGTGGTGTGTAAGAGCACGGGGCCCGGCGACTGCGCACGTCTGGCGCGCGAGGCGGTGCAGCAGCATTATTATGCCGTGATTGCCGCCGGCGGCGACGGCACCGTCAACGAGGTGGCCGGAGCATTGCGCGGCACGCCCGTCATCCTTGGCATAATACCGCGCGGGTCGGGCAACGGGCTGGCGCGCCACTTGGATCTGTCCATCGACATTGACAACGCGTTGCGCATCATAGCCCTTGACAATCCGCAGGCGTGCGATTACGGCACGGCCAACGACCTGCCATTCTTCTGTACGTTCGGACTGGGCTTCGACGCGGCCGTGAGTCAGGCTTTCGCATCGATGAAGCACCGCGGCCTGAAATCCTACATCCGCGCCGTGTTCGGCAAATACATCAAATACGAGCCTAAGGAATACAGCATTACCACAGGAGGCCGCACTATAAGGGTCAAGGCGTTCCTGATAGCAGTGTGCAACGCCTCGCAGTACGGCAACAACGCCTATATCGCCCCCGACGCATCATTGCGTGACGGCCTGCTTGACATCACCATTATCCATGCAGGCAATCCGCTGACACGCGCCATTGTCGGCGTGGACATGCTGACCGGCTACATCAAGCGCAACGTGCTGGTGCAGACCATGCAGGTGGAGAAGGCCGTCATCCGCCACGAACCGGGGCCGGCGCATATAGACGGTGATCCGATCATGATGCCCGAGACGATACAGGTGAAGTGCCATCCCGGTCAGTTGCGCCTGTTCGTCAACCCCGAGACGCCGGAGTTCCGGCCGTTGCTGACGCCCCTCAAGTCATTTCATTTCGATTTCCGTTTCAGATTTAATTCCCTGATGACCCGACTCTTTACCCGCAAACTGTAGAATAAAATTTATTTTGTGGTTTGGGGAATTTTTTGTAATTTTGCAAGCCGATTATATCCAAAATCGAGCCCTTTCGGGGATGCGAGTCTGTCATTGGCCTGGCAACTTGCTGAAAGAGAGGGACAAATATTTTAATCTTACTTAAAGAAGTGGATACATTAAGTTACAAGACGCTTGGAGCGACACCCGAGACAATACAGAAGAAGTGGGTGTTGATCGATGCGACCGATATGGTATTGGGACGTTTGTGCTCGGAAGTCTCCAAGATACTCCGCGGCAAGAACAAGCCGGACTACACTCCGTACATGGACTGTGGCGACTACGTGATCATCATCAACGCCGATAAGGTAAAACTGAACGGCGGCAAGATGGAGAAGCGCGAATATCTGCGTTTCACCGGCTATCCCGGCGGACAGCGCGCCTATACTCCCGGCGACCTGATGAAGAAGTCGTACAAGGTGACGATGCAGGGCAAGCACCCGTTGTTCATCAAGGTGGTAAAGGGCATGCTCCCCAAGAACAAGCTTGGTGCCAAGCAGCTGACCAACCTGCACGTGTTCAACGGTCCGGAACATCCGTTCGCCGACAAAAATCCCGAAGTTCTTGACCTTAATAAAAAGAAGTAAACGAAGATGGAAAAAGTAAATGCGATAGGCCGTCGTAAGGCCGCAGTTGCCCGCGTATACCTGACAGAGGGAACAGGCAAGATCACGATCGACAAGCGTGCGCTGGATGTATATTTCCCCTCTTCGATTCTTCAGTACATCGTAAAGCAGCCGTTGCTGGCGCTGGATCAGGCAGAGAAGTATGACGTATACGCTCACCTGGACGGCGGCGGTTATAAGGGACAGAGCGAGGCCCTGCGTCTCGCCATCGCCCGCGCGCTGGTCAAGATCAATCCCGAGGACAAGAGCGCCCTGCGCAAGGAAGGCTTCATGACACGCGATCCCCGTGGGGTTGAGCGTAAGAAACCGGGCCGTCCCAAGGCACGCAAGCGCTTCCAGTTCTCCAAGCGTTAATCGCAAGCTGAATCTGAAAGAGAGTTTAGTATCTAAACTGCGGAGATGGACACGTTCCCTACTTCGCGGTTGTTAACACCAATTAACCCCAAGAACGTAAACAAACACATTACAAAAGAATGGCAACACCCACATTCGAACAGCTTGTTGAGGCCGGATGTCACTTCGGACACCTCAAGCGCAAATGGAATCCCGCAATGGCTCCTTATATCTTTATGGAGCGCAACGGCATACATATCATCGACCTGTACAAGACAGCAGCCAAGATTGACGAGGCAAGCGCAGCCCTGCGTCAGATGGCCAAGAGCGGCAAGAAAGTGCTGTTCGTAGCCACCAAGAAGCAGGCCAAGGAGGCTATCGCCGACAAGGCTAAGGCAATCGGAATGCCCTTCGTCATCGAGCGCTGGCCCGGCGGTATGCTTACCAACTTCCCCACAATCCGTAAGGCCGTGAAGAAGATGACCACCATCGACAAGATGACCAAGGACGGCACGTTCGACAACCTGTCGAAGCGCGAGAAGCTGCAGATCACACGTCAGCGCGCAAAGCTGGAGAAGAACCTCGGTTCGATCGCCGACCTGAACCGTCTTCCCTCCGCTCTGTTCGTGGTTGACGTAATGAAGGAGCACATCGCTGTAGCCGAGGCAAAGCGTCTGGGCATACCCGTGTTCGGTATCGTCGACACCAACTCCAATCCTGAGGACATCGACTTCGTGATTCCCGCCAACGACGACGCATCGAAGAGCATCGAGGTTATCCTCGAGGCAGTGTGCAGCGCCATGGCCGAGGGTCTGGAGGAGCGCAAGGTAGAGAAGCTGGACGCTCCCGAGGGCAAGGAAGGCGAGGATGGCGAGAACGCCGCACCCGCCAAGCGTCGTCGCGTACGCCGCAACGAGGCTCCCAAGGCTGAGGAAGCTCCCGCAGCCGAGGCCCTCAAGGCAGAAGAGGCTCCCGCCGAGGAGGCTCCCAACGCCGAGTAATCTCGCAAGGTCGAGTAACATTTTAATAGCAAACAAAGCTATGGCAGTAAACATAGAAGATATCAAGAAACTGCGCACCATGACAGGCGCAGGCATGATGGACTGCAAGAACGCCCTGGCCGAGACCAACGGCGACATCGAGGCAGCCATCGAAATCATACGTAAGAAGGGTCAGGCAGTAGCCGCCAAGCGCGAGGCCCGCAACGCCGCCGAGGGTTGCGTGTTCGCAGGCACCAACGGTGACTTCGCAGCTATCGCCACGCTGAAGTGCGAGACCGACTTCGTCGCAAAGAACGAGTCGTTCCGCGCTCTGGCCAAGACCATCCTCAACGCCGCTCTGGAGGCAAAGTGCAAGAGCGCCGAGGAACTGAAGGACCTGAAGATCGACGGCCGTACCGTTGCGGAGCACATCACTGACGAGATCGGTAAGACCGGCGAGAAGATGGAACTCGGTGACTACGCTTGCCTGGAGGCTCCCAGCGTATGCAGCTACGAGCACTTAGGCAATAAGCTCGCCACCATCGTAGGCTTCAACCTTCCCGACGTGCCCGCCGAGGTAGGTAAGGAAGTGGCTATGCAGGTAGCAGCCATGAACCCCGTATCGGTAAGCCGCGACGACGTTCCCAAGGACATCGTTGACCGCGAGCTGGAGATCGCAGTGGAGAAGACCAAAGAGGAGCAGATCAAGAAGGCCGCCGAGGTAGCACTGAAGAAGGCCGGTCTGAACCCCAACCACTTCGACAGCGAGGATCACATCGAGAGCAACATCACCAAGGGCTGGATCACCGCCGAGGACGCTGAGCTGGGCCGCAAGGTGATGAAAGAGGCTGCAGAGGCCAAGGCCGCAAACCTCCCCGAACAGATGATTCAGAACATCGCCAACGGCCGTCTGAACAAGTTCTTCAAGGAGAGCGTGCTGCTGGAGCAGGAGTATCACCGCGATGCAAAGAAGACCGTGAAGGAGTACCTGAACGGCGAGATGAAGGGCCTGACAGTGGTTTCCTTCTGCCGCGTGAACCTCAACGCAGACTAATCGATACACTGATTATAGAAAAAAGGAGCGGATATCCGCTCCTTTTTTGTTATTTATTCTCGAGAATCAAGATTAATCCTGATTAATCCCGACTTATTCTATTACCTGGATAGTCGGGTTCACGAAGTAGACGCGCTGTGTGGCGCGCGTTATGGCGGTGTATATCCAGCGGTAGAATTCCGGGCCCAAGGCCTCCGGGTCGATGCCGCCCATGTCGATGTACACGTGCTTCCATTCGCCGCCCTGCGCCTTGTGGCAGGTGACGCAATAGGCGTACTTGGCCTGCAGCGCGTTGTAATACGGGCTGTTGAGTGCCGCGGCTATCTTCTCGGACAGCACGCCTTCGGTGTCGGCCATGATGCGGTTCATGAACCGCCCCATTTCCTCGCGGGGGATGGACGAGCCCTTTGTCATGAGGCTGCGCAGCATCAGCTGCGCGTTGATGATACGACCGTCGCCGAATTGCAACTCAACCTCGGTGAAGTATCGTCCATATACCTTCTCGGTGCGGCCAGTCCAGGTCACCTCGGCCATGTCGCCGTTGGCTATAAGACCGTTGCGGCCGTTCTGCTTGCCCCAGAAGTAATCGTTTTTAGTTATAACGAGCCGGTCGCCGCGTGACACGGGACTGTCGTAATCGAAAACCTGCTGACGGATGGCCTGGTTGAAGTCGTTGGCACGCCAGTTGGCGCGGGTTATTATCAGCGTTTCTTCCTGTCCTACCGACGAATACGAAGCGGCGAGTTCGTCGGGGAGTTCGCGTGAGGAAATGACCCTTACATCCTTGAATCCGGCTGTGTCGATACACGGCTGCAGCTGGGTGTCGGGATGATACAGCAGGTGGCGCATCAGCGTGGCGTTGTGAATTATGCCAGATTCCGCATCCTGGCGCATCGCTACGTCAAGGACATGGCAGTGGGGTATAAGTCCGAGGCTGCGCAGGCGGTCGGGGTTCATGGCATTGGCAATGGACTGGCCTACGGGCGGAAGCTGAGCCTCGTCGCCCATCAGAAGCATCTTGCAGCCGGGAGCCGAATACACATGCTTCACCAGCATTGCCAACAGAGAGTCCGGCCCCTTGGAATCGGCTATCAGCGACGCTTCGTCAACGATAAACAGCGTGTCGCGGCTCTGGTTTGGCGCCATGACATAGCGCATGCCGGAGGCGTCCGACATATCGGGCCGGAACAGCCGGCGGTGTATGGTGCCGGCGGGATGTGCCGACATACCCGACGCCACCTTGGCGCCGCGTCCCGTGGGAGCAAGTACCACGGTCTTGCGCTTCGATGCGTCAAGAGCCTTGATCAGCGCGCCGACAAGCGACGTCTTGCCCGTGCCCGCATAGCCGTTCAGCACGAACACCTCTCCGGGCGTGTCGGACACCGCGAACAGGCACATTCGTCTCAACACCTCGTCCTGCTGGTCCAGGAGCGTGAAGGGCAACGTGGCCAAGGCCGCGAGGTACAATTTTTCGGCGCTTTCGGCTTCTGTCATTAATTAGCGGGTATTAAATTGTTTGAAATAAATTTAAACAGTTTCTTAATTGAGAAAAAATTAGTAATTTTGCGGTACGGAACGGGCGCGACATGGCGTGCTGCTGTCCGACATTCAAATTTAGACAAAAATTGTGAATCGGACAAGAGTCCGCAGTAAGAAGAAACCCGAAAATTAGACACAAATCCTATAATAGATATAAATAAATATCAAAGCGATGAAAATTGAGAAAGTAATCGGACGCGAGATACTTGATTCCCGCGGCAATCCCACAGTAGAGGTAGACGTATATCTGGAGAGCGGCGTCATGGGCCGTGCAGCCGTACCGTCGGGTGCATCGACCGGTGTGAACGAGGCTCTGGAGCTGCGTGACAACGATCCCAAGCGTTACATGGGCAAGGGCGTTACGAAGGCCGTGGCCAACGTAAACGGTCCTATCGCCGAGGCTCTGATCGGCCACAGCGCACTGGATCAGATAGGCATTGACAAGATCATGATCGACCTGGACGGCACCGACACCAAGTCCAACCTTGGCGCCAACGCAATCCTGGGCGTATCGCTGGCAGTTGCCAAGGCAGCAGCCAACTATCTCGACATGCCTCTGTACCGCTACATCGGTGGCTGCGACACATACGTACTTCCCGTTCCGATGATGAACATCATCAACGGTGGCGCACACAGCGACGCTCCCATCTGCTTCCAGGAGTTCATGATCCGTCCCGTCGGCGCATGCTGCTTCAAGGAGGGTATTCGCATGGGCACCGAGGTGTTCCATCACCTGAAGAAAGTGCTGAAGGCCCGCGGCCTGAGCACCGCAGTGGGCGACGAGGGTGGTTTCGCTCCCAACCTGGACGGCACCGAGGATGCACTCAGCACCATCGTTAAGGCTATCGAGGATGCAGGCTATGTTCCCGGCAAGGACGTTACGATCGGTCTGGACGTTGCCAGCTCCGAGTTCTACAAGGACGGCGTTTACGACTACACCTGGAAGCAGGGTCCCGACGCTCCCAAGCGCACCAGCGCCGAGCAGGTTAAGTTCCTGGAGGAACTGATCAGCAAGTATCCCATCGACTCCATCGAGGACGGTATGGCCGAGAACGACTGGGAGGGCTGGAAGATGCTGACCGACGCCATCGGCAGCAAGTGCCAGCTGGTGGGTGACGACCTGTTCGTAACCAACGTTAAGTATCTGGAGCGCGGTATCGCCGAGGGTTGCGCCAACTCGATCCTGGTGAAGGTTAACCAGATCGGTTCGCTGACCGAGACACTGCGTGCCGTACAGATGGCACAGCGCAACAACTACACCGCCGTTATCTCCCACCGTTCGGGCGAGACCGAGGACAGCACCATCGCTGACATCGCAGTTGCCATGAACGCAGGTCAGATCAAGACCGGTAGCGCAAGCCGTTCCGACCGTATGGCCAAGTACAACCAGCTGCTCCGCATCGAGGAGGAACTGGGCGACCGCGCAGTTTACGGCTACAAGAAGATCGCCAGAAAGTAAGATTGACCCTGTATGGACGTGCCTTCGCACGTGTTAATGAATTATAAAGGCAGCCGGCCCGTCAGGACCGGCTGCTTTCGTATTTATACGGATTTCAGGAATGTCTCCAGGTCGGTGGCACGTGGCAGTTCCAGACGTTTGCGCAACTGCTGTATGCTTTTCTTGACGCTGTCTAGGTTGATGGCAAGCAGCCACATACCTGCATTCACGCGAGAACGACGCTGATCCCGACTCAGTGATCGACCTGTTCCGCGCGGAGGTGCCGAACGTGATGTTGACCGCTTACGATGAGGATACCGGCGTACCTGTGGACAGCATCGATGTGACACGCGAACAGTTAGGCGAGAGGCAGGAATTCGTATGGCGACTTCCGAGGGGAAGATACAACGTCGTCAGCTGGGGTGGCGTCTACGGACGTCATGTGGTGAAGACGGGTGCGGATTTTGGAGGTCACCGGATGCGTATCGCCGGCGACACGGTCGGCCAGATGGAGGAGCATGTGTGGCATCACTGCCTGCCCGGCATGACCGTGGATGCGGACTCCACGCGGACATATCAGGTCGACCTGCACAAGCTGACGAACAATATCCTGGTACGTGTAGTGTCGGCCAACGGAGCATTGCTGGAATATCCCACCACAGCGAGTATTTCTGTTACTGACGGAGAATATGACGGCCAGAGGAACATGACGGCCGTAACCCCGACACTCTATCTTCCCGACACTAAGTCTGCCGCCGATTCGCTGAGCCATGAGCATTTTTTCATAACATTGCGTCTGCATCGCGACGATGACTCGCGACTCACCGTGGCATACGGGGAGGTCAGAAGTCGGAGTGATGATTTACGAGGTAATGACGATGACGGGGATGAGGTAATGAATATTTATGACGGGCCGCTGAGCTTGTTGCTGGCCGAAAAGCCGTATGCGGATCTGGATCTGGCCGATGAATGGGATCTGGAATTCCAGATTGAACCTGGCCCTCCGGGCGCATTCTCGGTGACAGTCTCGGTAAACGGCTGGACCATCCGGCAATACGATGTTTCCCTCCAATAGCATATTAGTAGCGTGGGCTGTCCCCGGCCGCGCAAAGAAACGGACAAAATGCCTATTGATAATTGATCATAATGGACTTTGGTCATTTTCTGTGCGCGGCTGAGGACAGCCTGCGCTACTAACTACTCCGAAATGAATTTTCAAAATTATTTTGCAGATATAAAATATTGTATTAATTTTGCAGTGTACTAATACACTAATACACTACAAAACTAAATGAAATCGTCTAAGAAACATTACATGCGGTGGATATTGATACCGCTTCTGTCCATTATTGCAATCGTAGTCGTATGGTTTGTGATTGCCTTCATCTGGTCAATGCAATACAACAAATCGCAGAGGGCTATGACCGATGGTCTCCCCGGAGACTTCAGCTACAGTACGGATCTGATCCGTGACCCTAACGGTTATTTCGGATTCGTCAGCTCCATCAACGGCCAGGCTCCGGATACGTTCCTGCTCGACACACAGGCTTCTTCATTGGCCACAAGTGAGATGCTGGAGCGTATGAAGGCCGAGTATGACGGACGTAAACCTATGCCTAATTTCAATTTCTATGGACAGATGTATTTTCCGAAGCTGTATGGCGTTGTCTCCATGACAATCGGTACGGCCAATCTGAAGGGCGCGCTGTTCAACGAAGTGGGGCCTGACAACGGAATGTACACTGCATTGTACCGGCCGGTGATAGGCCGTAACATCCTTCAGGACTTTATATGGAAATTTGATCTTGACACGGATTCCGTTACAGTATTTTCCAATAAGAATAAGGATATGCTGGACCGTTATGCGAAGGGTTATGTGAAATTCGAGGACGGCATCAATACCTTACCCGTGGAGATAGGGGATATGCCGGAGGAGTCATTCATGGTGGACCTGGGCAGTAATTATGACGTCATCATAGACAAAGAAATGTATGAGCGGCTTGCAAAGAAATCACAAGGAAGGCGTATATTGTATTATCGTGACAATGAACGGGTTGACACCGTGACGGAATTCCTCGGTGTGGATGTTCGTATAGGCAATCTGGATTTTTCGGACTGTTCGGTGGTTTATCTTCCGTCTGTAGACCGTAACATCATAGGTCAGCGATTCATGGGAAGGTGCAATTTCATCCTGTCGTACGAAATGGATCAAGACGGCTATAACAAGGAGGACTTGTGTCTACGGAAGTCTAAGAAAGATAACAAGGTGTTGACGCTGGTTCCGCGAATCGGTTTCGGCGTGGGCTTCAGAGGACCGGACTTATTCGTCACGTTGCTTGACCCGGACAGTCCAATGGCGAAAGCCGGCCTTAAGCCAGGCATGAAGGTGCTTTCGATCAACAACGGTTCGTTACCTACGGATATCGTATCCGTCAACAGCGGACTGACGGAATCGCTTCTGTCGCGCGCCCGCCGTGTCTCCGTGACCGTTGCCAAATAAGAGAACGCAGAATCAGCTGATAGTAGCTGGCTGTCCCCAGCCGCGCATAAATACGGATAAAAGACCGATGGTAAATTTTAGGTAAGGACTTTGGTCATTTTCTGTGCGCGGCTGGGGACTGCCTGCGCTACTAATTATGCATTATGCATTTTTAATTATGCATTTTCGATGATCCAGCCGTCGATGGTACGGGTCTCGGGGGAGATGTTGACGCCGACCTTTACGACGGGTTTGGGGTTCAAGGAGTTCTGATAGGGGAGGGCATACTGTTTTTTGTCAATCTGCGTCAACGCTTCTTCGGGCGTTCCTCCATACTTGAACTCTATGATGTAGATGGCCTTTGTACCGTCCAGCACCATGTCCATGCGGCCGGAAGACATACGTCGCTCCGCTTCCACCTGCAGCCCTACCAGACGCGATATGATCAGTATGTCCTTCTGCCATTGCGGCTCCTTGTCGGTATACGCCATATATGGGATGCCGGCCAGGAACGACTTCATCTCCTGCAGGAAGCCCTCGATGTTGTCCTGCCTGATGAAACGTCTAAGTGAACGCACAAAGTTGTCTGAGCTCAGCGCGTCCCAATGGCGGACTTTTTCAAGCAAATTGTTGAAAAAGCCCTTTCTGACCTCTGTATTCGGGTACCCCAAAGTGAACTCATCGAATTCCTCGTCATAATCCTTGATGGTCAGGTAACCTGTATAGAAGCAGGTAAGCGCGAGATTGTTGCCCAACACATCGCCGCTTTCAAGCATATCCCTGGACACTATGGTACCCTCAAGATCAATATCAGGATTACCTGGATTATTATTCAGAAACTCCTGAATAAGTCGTGTAGGTGTACCCGACTGGAACCAGTAGCTGCTGATGCTTTTCGAGTATAATGCCTTAACGAGGCTAAAAGGATTATAGATATCCACCATATTTTTGGAGAAATGGTAGCCGTCATACTGTTGCTTTAGCCTTAATAAGGTGTCGTCGTAGGACCAACCGGAATCCCAGCCTAAATCCTCGATTCCCTCTTTGAAGTTATTGGTCAATTCCTGGGTCGTGATGCCGCAGATGGCTGAGTATTGCGGCAGAAGCGAGATGTCGACTATGTTGTTCAGGCCACTGAAGATGTTGATCTGGCCGAGCTTGCCCACACCCGTCAGGAACACGAACTTAAGGCAGTCGGTATTTGACTTCATCACTCGGTAGAAGTCGTGAAGGATCTTGCGGTTAAGTTTCTCCAGTTCCGGTTTGTCGTGGACGTCGACGATGGGGCTGTCGTACTCGTCGATAAGCACGACTACCTGTTGACCGGTGTTGTCGTGGATATGACGGATTAATTTGCTGAACCTCAGATCGACCGGATTCTCTCTGTCGAACACTCCATATTCCTTCTCCCATTCGTCGAGGAAGGATCTCAATACTCTGGGCAGGTCCGCGTCCGCGTTGTATCCGCTACGGGTGAAGTCCATGCGCAGCACCGGGTACTTGGTCCATTCCTCCGGTTCGAGACTGTCAATGGCCAGGCCCTTGAACAGTTCGCGGTCGGCGTTGAAATAGGAATACATGGTGGATATGAGCATGCTCTTGCCGAAGCGCCGAGGACGGCTCAGGAAATAGAACTTTCCCGTATTCACAAGCTGATGGATATACATGGTCTTGTCCACGTATTTATATCCTCCTCTGATAATTTCCCTGAAGCTTGATTCGCTGACCGGATATTTGACCATACTGATATTCTTTGTAATATGCTTTTTGTCGTTTTCTGTGCGCGGCTGGGGACAGCCTGCGCTACTATTGTCAATCGGCTTTTTGTTCGTGTCTGTGCGCGGCTGGGACAGCCCGCGCTACTAATCCCCTACAAAGTTAACAAATTTCGGCTAAAAACCATAAAAGAACCGTGCGTTTCGTCATAAGATTCAGATATTAGGGTTGGGCGGTTGACAATTTTTTAGTAATTTTGTGGTTTAGCTGTCAATTTGCATTGATACAACAATAACATCACACAATAATACGATTATGAAACAAGACGACGAGAACGTTTACACCACCGAGACGGGACTGCCGGAGAACGCGTTCAGGGAACTGGGCGCCGACGAGGAGTACGTGCCGGTGATGCACCCGGCGCACGAACAGAAGGAAGTGACTGTGTATTCGGTGGGCATGGGCCTGCTGATGGCCATCATCTTCAGTGCCGCTGCCGCTTATCTGGGCCTGAAAGTGGGCCAGGTGTTCGAGGCCGCTATCCCTATCGCCATCATCGCGGTGGGACTCAGCTCGGCACTGAAGAAGAAAAACGCACTGGGCCAGAACGTGATAATCCAGAGCATCGGTGCATGTTCGGGCGTGATTGTGGCCGGCGCCATCTTCACGCTGCCCGCGCTCTACATCCTGCAGGACTCTTATCCTGACATCGTGGTGAATTTCTATCAGATATTCCTCTCGTCGCTGTTGGGAGGTATCTTAGGCATCCTGTTCTTCATTCCCTTCCGCAAATATTTCGTGAAGGACATGCACGGCAAGTATCCCTTCCCTGAGGCCACTGCCACCACACAGGTGATAGTGTCGGGTCAGGCCGCGTCGGCCAGCGGCGACAACAGCCAGGCCAAGACACTGGTAATCGCCTCGCTGATAGGCGGTATCTACGACTATATCGTGGCCACCTTCGGATGGTGGGCCGAGACCGTGACCACCACCTGCGCGCAGTGGGGCCAGACAATAGCCGAAAAGACCAAATTAGTGTTCAGCTGCAACACCGGGGCCGCGTTGCTTGGTCTCGGATATATCGTTGGCTTGAAATACGCCTTCGTCATCTTCGCCGGATCCATCTTCGTGTGGTGGATCATCATACCGCTGATGGGCACCTACGGCTCGCCTGAATTCCAGGCGATGGCACCGGACGTAATCTTCAAGGACTATGCCCGTATGATCGGCATCGGCGGTATCGCCATGGCCGGCGTTATCGGCATCATCAAGTCGTGGAACATCATCGTCAACGCCGTGTCGCTGGCCGGCCGCGAGTTCAAGGGTGCAGCCGCCACAGGCAAGCAGGTGCGCTGGCAGATGGACCTGTCGATGAAGAAAGTAGTGTTCTTCATCGCCCTGGCTCTGTTGTCAGTGCTGCTGTTCTTCTGGTTCGGCGTAATCCACACCTTCTGGCAGGCACTCGTGGCATGGGTGGTGGTTACGCTGATAGCCTTCCTGTTCACCACCGTGGCCGCAAACGCCATCGCCATCGTCGGCTCCAACCCGGTGTCGGGAATGACACTGATGACGCTGATCATTGCATCGGCCATCTTCGTGGCCATCGGACTTAACGGCACCAGCGGCATCGTCGCCTCCATGGTGATCGGCGGCGTGGTCTGCACCGCGCTCTCCATGGCCGGCGGTTTCGTGACCGACCTCAAGATCGGTTACTGGCTCGGCTCCACGCCAAAAAAGCAGGAAACCTGGAAATTCCTCGGCACCCTCGTGTCGGCCGCAACTGTCGGCGGCGTAATCATCGTGCTGAACAAGGTGTACGGCTTTACCGGTGACAACGCCCTTGTGGCACCGCAGGCCAACGCCATGGCCAAGGTGATCGAGCCGCTGATGATGGGCGGCGACACTCCCTGGATACTCTATATGGTAGGCGCCATTCTCGCGCTGATACTAAACTGGCTGGGCGTACCCGCGCTGGCTTTCTGTCTCGGTATGTTCATACCGTTGTCGCTCAATACCCCGATGCTTGTCGGTGGTGCCGTGGCTTATTTCGTGCAGCACAGCAGCAAGGACAAGAAGGTGGCTTCGGCCCGTCACGACCGCGGAACGCTGCTGTCGTCCGGACTTATCGCCGGCGGCGCGCTGTTCGGCGTGTTCGCCGCCATCACGCGCTTCTGCGGATTCGAGTACACCACGCCCGGCAGCCCCCTGTTCACCCAGACTCTCGGCGTGATAGTATATCTGCTCCTTATCGCTTATCTCTATTGGGATTCCAAGCGCGCCAAAGTGCTGAAATAATCAAAATTATGTTGTATAACATAAGCAATTAACGAATTATTTCCATAATTGCCGATTATTTAGTAATTTTGCAGTGTAATAGCGGGCGGTATGCCTGCATAATAAGGAAAAGACAACGATAAGAAACTACGAATAATGAAAGCGTATGTATTTCCGGGCCAGGGTGCCCAGTTTGTGGGAATGGGCAAGGACCTGTACGACAACAATGCCGAGGCCCGCGATTTGTTTGAGAAAGCCAACGAGATCCTGGGCTTCCGCATCACTGACCTGATGTTCAACGGAACCGAGGAGGACCTGAAGCAGACCAAGGTGACGCAGCCTGCCATATTCCTTCACAGCGTATTGCTGGCCAAGAACCTTGGCGATGACTTCAAGCCGTCGATGGTGGCCGGCCACAGCCTCGGCGAGTTCTCCGCGCTGGTAGCAGCCGGCGCACTGAGCTTTGAGGAGGGTCTGAAGCTCGTTTCGAAGCGTGCACAGGCCATGCAGAAGGCATGCGAGGCTCAGCCCTCGACAATGGCAGCTGTATTGGCTCTGCCCGACGAGAAGGTTGAGGAGATCTGCAATAGCGTGGACGGCATCGTGGCTCCCGCCAACTATAACTGCCCCGGACAGGTGGTTATCTCCGGAACCGTCGAGGCCATCAACGAGGCATGCGAGAAGATGAAGGAAGCCGGTGCCAAGCGTGCATTGGTGCTGAAGGTGGGCGGTGCGTTCCATTCGCCCCTGATGCAGCCCGCACAGGAGGAACTGGCAGAGGCCATCGCCGCAGCCAAGTTCACCACTCCTGTCTGCCCTGTATACCAGAACGTGGACGCCAAGCCTCATACCGATCCCGAGGAGATCAAGGCCAACCTGATCAAGCAGCTCACGGCTCCCGTGCGCTGGACTCAGGACGTACAGGCCATGATTGCCGACGGTGCCGACGACTTCACCGAGCTCGGTCCGGGCAAGGTGCTGCAGGGTCTGATCAGCAAGATCAACAAGGAAGTGGCCGTAAGCGGTCTGAGCTAATAAGAGCTTTATATTGTCAGAGCGGCTTATGCCGTCAGGACTCTAATTAAAGAATAGACATGAATATCGCGATAGTCGGCGCCAGCGGCGCCGTAGGCGCGGAATTCCTGAGAGTGCTCGAGGAGCAAGCCTTCCCCGTGGACAGTCTGAGACTGTTCGGTTCGAAGCGCTCCGCGGGCACTTCGCGTAAATTCCGCGGCAAAGAGTATATAATCGAGGAACTGACCCACGACTCCGATTTCAGCGGCGTGGAGATAGCCTTCACGTCGGCCGGAGCTTCGGTCAGCAAGGAATACGCCGAGACCATCACACGTCACGGCACGCTGATGATAGACAACTCGTCGGCCTTCCGCATGGATCCCGACGTGCCTCTGGTCGTGCCCGAGGTCAACGGCGCGGATGCCTTCAACCATCCGCGCAACATCATAGGCAATCCCAACTGCACCACAATCCAGATGGTGGTGGCGCTGAAGCCCATCGACGACGTGTCGCATATCAAGCGTGTGCATGTGGCCAGCTATCAGGCCGCTTCCGGAGCGGGAGCGAGCGGAATGGACGAGCTTGCCCTTCAGACATGCCAGATAGCCCGCGGCGAGGAACCGACCGTGAAGAAATTCCAGCATCAGCTGGCGCATAACGTCATCCCTCACATAGATGTGTTCATGGACAACGGCTACACCAAGGAGGAGATGAAGATGTACAACGAGACGCGCAAGATAATGCACAGCGACATCGAGGTGTCGGCCACGTGTGTGCGTGTGCCGGTGATGCGCGCCCACAGCGAGGCCATCTGGGTGGAGACCGAGGAGCCCGTATCGCTTGAGACGGCCGAGAACGCCCTGAGTCACGGCGAGGGTCTGGTGTACGTGGATCTGGGCAATCCGGAGCATCCCTGCTATCCCATGCCCAAGGACATAGCCGGCAAGGACCCCGTGTATGTGGGCCGTCTGCGCAAGGACCTGGCCAACCCCAACGGACTCAGCTTCTGGGTGGTGGGCGACCAGATCAAGAAGGGCGCGGCCCTGAATGCCGTGCAGATCGCACAGTACATCATCAAAAATAAATGAATGAGCAATTAGCAATTAGTAATTAGTAATGAAGAGACGCTGCATTGCTAATTACTAATTTCTAATTACTAATTATAGAAATTAACGAAGTGGAACAGAAGACGAATGAAAGGCTTGAGCTGGCTCGCCGCATAATAGAAGGAACCGGAACGAGTCTGTTTCTTACAGGTAAGGCCGGAACCGGCAAGACCACCTTTCTGCGTAACCTGCGCTCGTCGAGCCGCAAGCGCATCGTGGTGTGCGCCCCGACGGGCATAGCGGCCATCAATGCCGGCGGAGTGACGCTGCACAGCTTCTTCCAGCTGGATTTCGGTCCGTTCGTGCCGGGCATGAACAACGGCACGCGCCGCAAGTTCTCGTACAGCAAGGAGAAGCTGCGCATCATCCGCGGCATGGACCTGCTCGTGATTGACGAGGTGTCGATGGTGCGCGCCGACCTGCTGGATGCCGTGGACGACGTGCTGAGACGTCTGCGCGACCGCACCAAGCCCTTCGGTGGCGTTCAGCTCCTGCTGATCGGCGACCTGCAGCAGCTGGCGCCGGTGGTCAGGGAGGAGGAACGGCACCTGCTGGAAGGACGTTACAAGTCGTTGTTCTTCTTCGATTCCGTGGCGTTGCAGCAGTTGCCGTACGAGACTGTGGAGCTAAACGAGGTGTTCCGTCAGAAGGACGTCGACTTCCTCGGGATGCTCAACGCCATACGCGAGAACCGCGCCGACAAGACGGTGCTCGACAAACTGAACTCACGTTGCATCCCCGGCTTCAATCCGGGCGACGATGAAGGCTACATACGCCTCACCACGCACAACGGCATAGCCAACGACATAAACCGGCAGAAACTTGACGAACTCCCTTCGCAGCCGCATGTATTCGAGTGTCACATCGAGGGCAAGTTCCCCGAAACGTCATATCCTGCCGATCCGGAGCTGACCCTAAAGGTCGGGGCGCAGGTGATGTTCATAAAGAACGATACGGGCATGGACCGCGCATATTACAACGGCATGATAGGTCAGGTCGTGGCCATCGACGAGGAATACGGCGTGGCCGTGCGTCCGCAGGAGGGGGGCGAGATTATTCAGGTGCAGCCCGTGGACTGGGACAATATCTCGTACACCGTCAATCCCGAGACGAAGGAGATAGTGGAGCGCAAGGAGGGTACATTTACACAGTATCCGCTGAAACTGGCGTGGGCCGTGACCATACACAAGAGCCAGGGCCTGACCTTCGACCGCGCCATCATTGACGTGAAACGCAGCTTCGCGCACGGACAGACGTACGTGGCGTTGTCGCGATGCCGCACGCTGCAGGGACTGGTGCTGGTGAGTCCTGTTTCGCCATCTTCCATAATCAATGACACTTCTGTCCACCGATTCTATAACGACCATAACTGCGACGACATAGACGAGGCGCATCTTGACATGCTGCAACGTCAATACAAGGTCGGGCTGCTCGATGATCTGTTCAATTTCCGGCAGATGTTCGCGGCCATGGAGGGCGTGATGCGGCTGTATCAGGAGAATTTCATGCGCAAGTTCCCGGCCATAGTGCAGGACTGGGTGCAGATGTACGAGACTAAGAGCCGCGAGATAAACAAAGTGGCCGACACGTTCCGCCATCAGTATTCGCGCCTGGCAATGGAGGGTTCGCGTTCGGAGCTGGTGTTGGGCGAGCGTGTCAAGGCCGCGTGCAAATACTTCGTCGGACAGCTTATGCCTGTCGTGGATCTTGCAACGAAAGCCATCCGTAACAGCGACAACAAGGCTGTGCGGTCGAAGCTTCAGGACCGTCTCGAGCTGTTCGAGGACCTGTTGACGGCCAAGCGCATGCTGCTGAATAATTTCATCAGCAGGCAATTCAGCATCGACGTTTATCTTGATCTGAAGGCGGAGGTGATGCTGCGCAACGTCACCCCCAAGCCGACACGTGAAACTAAGAAGAAAACGCGTAAGGCAACGATGTCGGATAGTAAGCCGATGTTGTCGGATAGCAGGCCGATGTTGTCGGACGAGGAATTTGAGGAGATAGACCGTTACGTGCATCCCGAGAACTACGAATGGCCCGACCATCCGGAGCCTGCGAAGAAACAGCGTCATACTGAGAAATCTCCCAAAACTCCCAAGCCTGTAAAGAAGCCCACCACGGAGATTACACTTGAATTGTACCGTCAAGGCAAAACTGTGAGTGAGATTGCCGAGATACGCGGTCTTGTCAGAAGCACCATAACGGGACACTTGCTTAAAACCTTGCCCGATCAGGACTTGGAAGAATACGTCTGGAAGAATATCGATGAGGAATTGCGCGAGCGAGTAAAGGCATATCTCAACGCCACCCCTGTGTTGCCGAACACGATATCCGGCGTGCGCGAGGCGATAGGTGGCGAACCTGCTTGGGATGACATCCGTTTCCTGCTCCGGTACTACCACCGCGAACTCACGCCCCTGCTCCCGAATCCCGCTGCCGATCCCGCCGCCATTATAGCCAATGAGCCGCCGGCCTCCTACGGCACCCCCTCCGACTTCATCGAAGAAGAATAGTTATTCTTGCTGGGGGAGGTGGAGGATGGAGGGGGCGACGCGGAGGACGTACTGCCAGGCGTCGTCGTGGTCGTAGGGGATGGTGCCGTCCATGATGGCTTCCTTCACGGCGTCCTTGATGTCGGCTATCTCCTTGCCGGGAGTCAGGTGGTAATACTCCATTATCTCGTTGCCGTTCACGGGATTCTTCCAGTTCCTCAAGGCGTCGGCGTCGGCGATGTCGCTCATGCGGTGGCGCAACCGCTCGAAGCCGTCCAGCTGACGGCGTACCTTTGCCGGATTCTTTGACGTGATGTCGGCCTCGGCCAAGGTCATCAGGTCGTCCAAGTCAGCTCCGGCGTCCGTAATGAGTCGGCGTACGCCGGAATCGGTCACGCCCTCCTCGCCGACAGACTGAGGACGCATGTGCAGCCCCACGAGCTTGGCCACATACTTCATGTGGTCGTTCATGGGCAGCTTCAGCTTGCGGAATATGCGCGGCACCATCTTCTCGCCCACAATGTTGTGGTTATGGAACGTCCAGCCCAGACGGTCGTCATATTTCTTGGTTACGGGCTTGCCTATATCGTGCAATAGAGCGGCCCAGCGCAGCCATTCGTTGTCCGACTTGGCCGCCACGTTGTCCAGCACCTGCAGAGTGTGCAGGAAGTTGTCCTTATGTCCGATGCCCTCCACTGTCTCAACACCCTTCAGCTCAAGAATGGGAGGGAAAGCATATTTCAACAGTCCTGCGCGGTCCATCAGCTTGAAGCCGACGGAAGGCACGGCCGAACGAATCATCTTGCCAAGTTCGTCGTTGATGCGCTCGCGCGTGATGATCTGAAGACGGTCGGCGTTGCGCCTCAGTGCTTCGAAAGTTTCGGGCGAGATCTCGAAACCCAGCTGCGTGGCGAACCGTACGGCGCGGAGCATTCGCAACGGGTCGTCGCTGAAAGTTATGTCCGGGTCGAGCGGAGTGCGGATTATCTTCTTGGCCAGGTCGGCCAGGCCGTCGAACGGGTCTACCAGTTCGCCGAAGCGTGCTTCGTTCAGGCAGATGGCCATGGCGTTGATGGTGAAGTCGCGGCGGTTCTGGTCGTCGGTCAGCGTGCCGTCCTCCACGATGGGATTGCGGCTCTCGCGACGGTAAGATTCGCGGCGCGCACCTACGAATTCCAGTTCAAGTCCGCGGTGCTTCATCTGCGCCGTGCCGTAGTTGGCGTACACGGCCACGGGTACATGCGGCCCTAACTCGCGGGCCACGGCCTCCGCCAGTTCGATGCCCGAGCCTACGGTCACGAAGTCGATGTCGTGGCTGGGGCGCTCCAGGAATATGTCGCGCACGTAACCGCCTACCACATAAACCTCGCGGCCTATGCTGTCGGCCACTTGGCCGATACGACGGAAGATAGGGTTCGTTAAGTCGTCCTTAAGATTCATTAATTCGGTTTATAATTGGGGACAGCGGACAAGGAGCCGCGGGCTCCTTGCACAGTCGCCTGCCAGTATTACAGCTGTTTATGGGGTTAAAGTCAATGCAGCCAGTATTATAGCTGTTTGAGGGTTTCGTCAAGCTCGGTGAGGTTGCTTAGGCCCTGATCGGTTACGACGTAGGTGTTCTCGATGCCGACGGCACCGACTTCCGGGATTACGAACTTGGGTTCCAATGCCAGCGTGGTATGCTTCAGCAGCGGGTCGGCGTTGCGTTCCATCACCACCGGCATCTCGTTCAGCTCGATTCCCACTCCGTGACCGATGAACGGCACCTTGTGGTTGTGGCCCATGAAATATTCGTGCAGACCGGCCTCGTCAGCTAACTTTGCCGCGCGACGGTACATGTCGCCGATTCTGATGCCCGGTACGGAGAACTGCTCCAGATCGCGCAGGATGTCGATGGAGCACTGATGCGCGCGCATGGCTAAATCAGACACATGGCCGATGTACCAGCAGCGCGTCATGTCTGTCTGATAGCCGTTGAAGCCGCCGTTCATGTCCACCATCACCGTCATGCCGGGTTTCATTATCTCACCGCTCGCACCCACAGGAAGCGATGGATCGGTGCCCGCGCCGCCCATCGAGAAATCGTAAGGACTCGGGGCATCGGCGTTGGGACCTGACAGCACGGAACCCATGTTGAGCTGCATCTTGTTGCCCGACACACGCAGATAGCCCAGGCATCCGGCACGGCGCAGCACACGTTCTATCTCGATCTGGAATTCCAGGTCGGTCATATCCTCCTGATAGCAATGCTTTATCTCGGAATATACGGCTGTCTGTCGCAGGCCGTCCTGCCGCATCAGCTTCAGTTCGAAATCGGTCTTGATGGCGCGAGCGCGGCGCATCACCAGCGTGGCGTCCTTCAGTTCCGAACCGGGGAAAATGGCGTGCAGACGCTGGATTTCGCTGTAATACAGGTCCTGCAGCTCCATGCCGATGCGACGTGGCATATCGTAGCCCTCCTTCTCCAGCACGTCGGCTATCATTTCCGGCTTGCGTATCTCGCGTGTCAGTGCGCTGTCGGACTTTGACGGCGGAATCAGGAAAAATACCGGGTCGCCGTCCGCCGGCACATAGATATATCCGCGGAACACACCCCCTGCAAGATAATACAGATTGGTAGGGGCGCCTATAAGCATGGCGTCCATTTCGGCCATCGCCATGTTATAGCGGGCCTTGTCCAGACGAAGCTGAAATTCCTGATTTTTGTCAGCGTGAAGCAGAGTCAGATCCATTGCAATCAATTTTAATACCCACGTTTCGCAGTCCTTGCGATGAATTTTTGCCCGATAACGGAGTGAGACACACCGAAAGGCCGCGTTTCAGAGGCATGTTGTGTGACAACGTGACAGTATGTTCGCAGATACCGTAGCGTGCCGGGTCAACGGGGGCGGCGTTATCGTCGAACAGCCTCAGGCGCACGGTGTCGGTACAGATGTCGCCGTTTTCGTCAGCGATGTCGCAACGCAGCGGAATCTCGCCCAATGGGCATCGGGCGTCATATCGCACCGCTAAGGTAAGGCTTATCGGTGTGCCGTACAGCGTGGAATCGGTGATTTCAGGCTCAAAGCAACGCGTGTCGTATATGTTCCATCCGTCGGCAGCGATGTCGGCGTAATGCGAATATATCGTATCGTTCACCCTGCGGCACCCCGAACCCAACAGCACCCACAGCACTGTCATCATAATGAAAACATAACCGGACCTCATTCGGTTTTAAATTACGGTTTATTCCTGCGGTTTTTTGTCGCCCTGTTTCTTCTGTTGCTGCTGACGCTGTCGGTGACGGTTCTGGTTCTGCTGGCCGTTCTGCGCTCCCTCACGTTTCTGGTTAGGCTGCTGGCCTTCCTTCTTCTGATTGGGCTGCTGGCCATCCTTTTTCTGCGCGTTGTTGCTATCCTTACGGCCGGCATTCTGCCTGTTGTTGCCCTTTTTCTTGCGGCGGCGCGACTTGTCGAAGCGTGTCAGGTCGTCCTGCTCTGCCAGATCCACCACTTTCTTCTGTTCGTCTTCGGCGCGCTGGTCGTCGGACAGAAGCGAATCGGGCTTGACGCCCTGCTTGTTGAGGGCCACGATTTCGAAGGCCCGGGCAGCCGAAATGGTCACTAAGTTGGCCGGTATCTTGCGGTCGGTGCTGTATGTCACCATACGCGCCAGAATGTCGCTCTTGAACAGGTAGTACAGGTTGTCCTTGGTCTCCAGCTGGATGTCCTTGCCCGGAATCTGTTTCTGGGCCTCGGCATATACGGCGGTCTCGAAATTGATGCAGCACTTCAGTTTGGCGCACTGGCCTGCCAGTTTCTGCGGGCTCATGGAAAGGTCCTGGATGCGGGCGGCGCCGGTGCCTACGGAATTGAACTTGGTCATCCATTGCGAGCAGCACAGCGGGCGTCCGCAGGGACCGATACCGCCGATGCGGCCGGCCTCCTGACGCGCGCCGATCTGGCGCATCTCCACGCGCACCTTGAATGTCTCGGCCAGCACACGTATCAGCGTGCGGAAGTCCACGCGCTCGTCGGCTATGTAGTAGAATATGGCCTTGACTCCGTCCGCCTGATACTCCACGTCGCCTATCTTCATGTCGAGGCTCAGATCCTCGGCAATCTTGCGTGCGCGTATCATGGTGTCGTGCTCGCGGTCGTGGGCCTCCTCGGCGCGTTCCATCTCGGTCTTGGTGGCGAACCGCAGCACCTTCTTCAGCTCCTGGTCCTCCTTGAGCTGAGCCTTGCGCATCTGCAGGCGCACCAGACGCCCCGTCATGTTGACGCGGCCTATGTCATAGCCCGGCGACGATTCCACCACCACCATGTCGCCTATGTGCAGGTCCAGGGGCTCGGCGTTGACGTAATAGCCGGTGCGCGTGTTCTTGAAGGCGACCTCCACGATGTTGCAGTCGTCGTTGCCCGACACGCCCTCCAGCCAGTTCAGCGCCTGCAGTTTGGCGCGCGGACACCCGTCGCCGAACCCTTGGGACTTTATTGACTTGTCCATAGGGCCTGGTTATTTGGCGAAGCTTACGGCGCGCGTCTCGCGGATCACGGTTATCTTGACCTGACCCGGATATGTCAGCTCGTCCTGAATCTTCTTGGCTATTTCGGTCGACAGTTTTTCGGTCTCCTCGTCGCTGATCTTGTCGGCTCCCACTATCACGCGGAGCTCGCGACCCGCCTGGATGGCGTAAGTCTTAAGCACGCCGGGGTAGGAGAGTGCCAGCTGCTCCAGGTCGTTGAGGCGCTTGATGTATGCCTCCACTATCTCGCGGCGCGCGCCGGGACGAGCGCCCGAAATGGCGTCGCACACCTGCACGATGGGCGCCAAGAGCGAAGTCTGTTCCACTTCGTCGTGATGCGCGCCGATAGCGTTGCAGATGTCCGGTTTCTCCTTGAACTTCTCGGCCAGTTTCATACCGAGCAATGCGTGCGGCAGTTCCGGCTCGTCGTCGGGCACCTTGCCTATGTCGTGCAGCAGACCCGCGCGGCGTGCCTTCTTGGGATTGAGACCCAGCTCGCTGGCCATCACGGCGCAGAGGTTGGCCGTCTCACGGCTGTGCTGCAGCAGGTTCTGGCCATACGACGAACGGTACTTCATCTTGCCTACCATGCGTATCAGCTCCGGATGCAGGCCATGGATGCCCAGATCGATGGTGGTGCGCTTGCCGGTCTCGATGATTTCTTCCTCCACCTGTTTGCGCACCTTGGCCACTACCTCCTCGATACGTGCGGGATGGATACGGCCGTCGGTCACAAGCTGGTGCAGCGCCAGGCGTGCCACTTCGCGGCGCACTGGGTCGAAGCCCGACAGCACGATGGCCTCGGGAGTGTCGTCCACTATGATCTCGATGCCGGTAGCGGCCTCCAAGGCGCGGATATTGCGGCCCTCGCGGCCGATGATGCGGCCCTTGATCTCGTCGTTGTCGATGTGGAATACGGTCACGGAGTTCTCCACGGCCGTCTCGGTCGCAACGCGCTGGATGCTCTGTATCACGATGCGCTTTGCCTCCTTGTTGGCGGTCATCTTGGCGTCGTCCATGATGTCGTTGATGTAGCCGGCGGCCGCGGTCTTGGCCTCGTCCTTGAGGCTTTCTATCAGTTTCTCGCGAGCCTCGTCCGCGCTGAGTCCGGAGATTCGCTGCAGTTCCTCGCGTGCCTGACGCCCGATGTGCTCCAGCTCCTGGCTGCGGGCCTCCAGCACCTGCTCGCGGTTGTCCAGATTACTTTTCAGCGTGTCCAGCTCGCGCTTGCGGCGCTGGTTCTCGCCCTGCATCTGGTTCAGTTCGCGCTCGCGCTGCTTGGCGCGCTGCTCCGAGCTCTGGGCCTTCTGCAGTTTCTGTTGTGCCTGACGGTCGGCCTCGGCCAGTATCTTCATCTGCTCCTCCTTGGCCTGGAGTTGCATCTTTTCCTTGATCATGTCGGCCTCTCTGCGGGCTTCCTCAGTGATGCTGCGGGCGTGGCTCTGAGCGTTAGAACGGCTCACGTACAGGCCGCACAGCACTCCGGCTGCCGCCGCAAACACCGCTATGATGATCCATATTGCTGTTCCCATTTCTATTGTGTTCTATATCGGTTCTGTTTATAATTCCGAAAGTTAATAATATATTCATGGTCATATACAACAAAGCCGCCGGACCGTGACAGATCACAGTCCCGACAGCTCATGGTGACGACTTGAAACCTGGAAAATTCGGGATGTATACAGAATCAGGACTCCGCAGGGGACTCCATGTTGTCGACAATCTGCCGGCATTCGGCCACAATGGCGTTGGCACGTTCCACTCGCTGGCTCAGTTCCATATAGAAATTGGCGAACTGATAGGCCACCATGGCCAGTATCTCGCGGTCGGTGCGCTTGGTGAACTTATGCCGCCACGAGTTGTATAGGGTCGAGACCCTGGTTTCGACGTCGCGGACAAAGTCCTGTTGGGAGAAAGGGACGGTCAACGGTATGAGGCAACCGCCTATATTTAGTGTCATCTGTATATATTCCGTGTTGTCCATCGGTTGCAAATTGTGGAGCTTCGCGGGGAGAACTCCTGTCATTCCCTGAGCATGTCAAGGCAACGGTCGATGTTGCGGATCAAATGGGCGATATGACGGCGGGCCACTACCAGAGTGTCGGGGTCGTCGGCCAGTTTATGGCTGACGGCAAGAAACTCGACGTCCTTCAGGGCGCGGTCTCTCGATTCAATAGCTTCGGAGGCTTCGCGCTTCAGGTTGGCGTTCTCCTCCTCCAGCATGCGGTTGCGTCGCTCCAGTTCCCGGTATTTTCCGGCCAGGGCCTCAAGGCTCCTTCCCAGATTCTCCAGTTCATTCAGCAGATTCGCAGCCATCTCTCCCAAATTTTTACAAAGTTACTAAAAAATCGCGATTCTTACAAATGTAAACCTATCACCGCCTCCCGGTGTTGTAGTTTAAAAAGTTAAATGAGTTTAGAAAGTTAAGAGAAATTCACTTCAGGCTCTAAGCCATTATCTTAACTTTTTCAACTTTATAAACTCTATAAACTAATTGAATATGAACAAGGTTATGAAGAAAGTGGCGCCGGCGCTGGCGGTGCTGGCCATGGCGGCCAACTGGATGCCGGCCGACGCGTGTACGCGCGTGGTGTACAAGGGTCTGGATTCCCTCTTTGTGGTGGCCCGTTCGCTTGACTGGAAGACTCCGATTCCTACCAACCTATACGTATATCCCCGTGGCATAGAGAAGCAGTCGTCCAATCTGCCCGATGCCATTCGCTGGAAATCGAAATACGGCGCCGTCTATGCCGTGGGTTACGACGGCGGTATTACGGAAGGAATGAACGAGAAGGGTCTGGTAATCAACGGCCTGTTCTGTAAGACCGCGGTCTACGAGAAGATGACCGCCGACAACGACAAGCCCTATATGTCGCTGGCCGTGTTCGTGGCGTGGCTGCTCGACAACAACGCCACGGTGCCCGAGGTGCGCGCACAGCTGGAGAAGCGGGACTTCCGCATCCAGGGTGCCACTTTCGATGGCGGAACAGTATCGACCCTGCACTGGGGCGTGACCGACGCCACGGGACAGAGCATGATTTTCGAGTTTACCGGCGGCGACCTGAAATGCTATGACATGGAGGACTACCGCGCCATGACCAACGATCCCGAATGGCCCGACATGAAGGCGATAGTAGACTATTGGGAAAAAATCGGGGGCAAGAACATGATGCCGGGCACCGTGACGAGTCCTGACAGGTGCGTGCGTGCCAATTATTTCGCCCATCATGTCCAGCCCGTCACCGAGACCGACTTAGGCGTCTCCATAGCACGTAGCGTCCTGGTCAATTCCTGTGTGCCTTACACTTATCTGATAGAAGGGGAGCCTAACCTAAGCTCTACCCAGTGGCGCAGCTATTCCGATATCCGCGACCTGCGCTATTACTTCGAAATCGTGACCAATCCCGGATACTATTACGTGGACCTGGGCAAGATTGACCTGAGCCGTAAGGAAATATACCGTCTCGACACCTCGAAATACACGGAGATAGTCGGCTGCGCCAACAAGTATCTGGAGCGGCACAAGGGGTTCACGCCGATGTATTGAGCCTAAAAATTTGTGTATATTGTAAATAAGTGCTAAATTAGCGGATAAAATAAATAGCAAATTCAGCACTATGTTAAAAGGAAAAATAATACTTGGAGCCGCGGCGCTGTTGAGCGTTGCGGCTGCGTGTAGTCATAAGGCTGCCGAGACAACGCAGGCCACTGCCCCCGCACCGGCTACACAACCCGTCGCAGGACCGACGACCGGCTATATACCCCGTGCAACGGTGTTCAAGATGAGCGGCCCGTATGCCGACAAGGTGGCCGTAACGCTCGACGCGCAGGGCAATCTGACATATTATCCCGCGCCAAGCGACATCACGAAATCGTCGATGCCCGTTTATCTCAAGGACGGCTGGTGGCTCAACTGCCAGGGACTGTCGTCCAACTCGGTTTTCACCGACTGGACCTTCACCGACTATGCGGCGCTGCCCGCTACGCCGTCGCCCTCCGAGATCAAGGCGCACATAATACCCGGCGCCACTGTAACCGCCATGGAGCGCACCACAGTGCCTATGACCGAGGCCATGCAGAACCTGGACAAGATCAAGGCAAGCCTCTGAGTGATCAGAGGCAATCGGAGTAATCGGAGGAACCGGAGTGATCTGCCTTTCTCCTGATTTTTGGACTTTTCAAATCTATACTATAAAAATCTAACTTCATGAATTGTAAACGTGTGTTATGTGCAGCGGCGGTCGCGTCGCTGGCTTTCGGCGTATATGCCGCCACACCGGTGTTCCGTCACCGGTTCGATTCGGCCAAGGATGATTCCGGCCGGTACACCGGACAGGCCATGTCGGGCGCCGTGCTCACCAAAATAGGCAACGAAGGCATCGTTGACCTCGGTCCAGGCGGCGGATGGTTCGACTTCGGAACCTCGCTCGGCGACATCATCAAGAACCTGAAAGGTGACTATGCCATCGTGGCCAATCTGATGATACCTTCCACCACATCGCTTGGCGCCAACGGTAACTTTATCTTCAATTTCGGACAGTCCAGTTCCAACGGATACGCCTTTTTAGGTGCCAACCAGAGCCGCTATTCCATCAGTAAGACCAACTGGAGCGGCGAGCAGACCGTCAGTCCCGACATGCGGTTTCCGCAGGGAGAGTGGGTCAACGTGGCCGTGGTGCAGAAGGGAGGCAAGGCAACCGTGTGGATCAACGGCGTGCAGAAGGCCCAGGCCGACATCGCGCTGCATCCCTCCGACCTCGGCTCTACGGTGCAGAACTGGCTGGGACGCTCGCCCTATAACGGCGATGTGATGCTCAACGACGCAAAATACGCCGATTTCAGGATTTACGACACGGCGCTGACCGCCGCGGAGATTGCCGAACTGGCCTCCGATTCCTCGCTGGCCGAACTCAACAAGGGCGTATACGTGCAAGCCATAGACGAACTGCTGAAGACACGTACATTCGATTTCAGCCAGGTGCGTTCAGACGTCAATCTGCCCGTGCAGTTCGGCAACGGCATTACAGGCCAGTGGCAGTCGAGCAATGACAAGGTGATCACACCTCAGGGCGATGTTACACGTCCAGATGTCGGCAAGCCTGACGTAGACCTGGAGCTGACGCTGACGCTCAGCAAGGGCACTGCCTCCAAGTCCGTGAAGTATCCGGCCCATGTGCTGGCGCAACTCAACGATACCGACGCCCTGGAGTATGACCTGGACAACATCGTGCTGCGTACCCGCAAATCGGGCATCTGCTCGGACGTGAAGCTGCCCGTCGCCACGCTGGAAGGCTCTGTCATCACGTGGAAGTCGGCCAACAAGGATTATATAACTGACGCCGGCAAGCTGCTGAAGCTGGCGGAAGGGGAGGAGGGCGTTCCCGTAACGCTTACGGCCACTGCCACGCGCAACGGCAGGAGCCTGGACCGCGTGTTCGAGGTCGTGGTGGCTCCGCGCGAGAATTATGACTCATACCTGTTCACATATTTCCCCTCGAACGAGGACGAGAATCTGTATTACGCCATCAGCCGCGACGGTTTCAATTACAATCCGCTGAACGGCGGGAAGTGCGTGATGTCTTCCGACACAGTAGCCATCAAGAAAGGCATTCGCGACCCGCATATACTCCGTGGCGCCGACGGCAAGACATTCTATATGGTGGCCACCGACATGAAGTCGGCCGAGGGATGGGCGTCCAACCGGGGCATCGTGATGTACAAGAGCACCGACCTGGTGAACTGGACGCACTCCACGGTGCATTTCCCCGACCGGTTCCCCGAATGGAAGAACGTGACCCGCGTATGGGCCCCAGAGGTGATATGGGATCCCGACTACGCCAACGCCGACGGCACCAGGGGCCGCTACATGATATATTACTCGCTGCTTACCAATGATGGCAAGTGCGAATACGACAAGGTGTACTACAGCTATGCCAACGACGACTTCACCGGTCTGCTGACCGACCCCGTCTATTTCTACGACCGCGGTTCGGCCACCATCGACTGCGACATCGTCTGGGACGAGACCACGCAGCTGTTCCACATGTTCTTCAAGAACGAGGGCAGCGGCGGTATCTGTAAGGTCACGGCCAAGAGTCTGCTGCCCGAGCCGGGTCAGCCCGACGGAAGCCAGTGGAGTAAGCCCTCGCCCACGCTGCAGTGCACAGGCGAGGCCGTGGAGGGCGCGGGCGTGTTCCCCCTCATCAATTCCGATAAGTGGATACTGATGTACGACTGCTACATGAACGGTCACTATCAGTTCTGCGAGACCGAGGACCTGGACAATTTCACATTACGTGCGGAGACGGCCACTTCCGGCGCGTTTACGCCACGTCACGGTACCGTGATTCCCCTTACACCCGAGGAGACCGAGCGTCTGCTGCAGAAGTTCCCTCCCTCCGACGTCACGCTGAAAGTGGAGAGCGCGGGAAACATCAACGTGCGTCCCGACAATTTCAAGATGACCGGCGACAAGGTGTATGTACCCGTCCGTCCCGGCGTGAATCTGAAATCGTTCGACCCGGAGTTAGTTCCCTCTATCGGCGCGACTATTACCCCCAACGGAGCCCGCGACTTCACGCAGGGCCCCCTCGCATACACACTGACCGACGGCAAGACAACTAAGGACATCCGGGTAGAGGTAGCCATCGAGGCCAATCCCGTGCTGCCCGGCTTTACGGCAGACCCCGAAGTGATGTACAGCAACAAGACCGGGCGTTTCTATATCTATCCCACCACCGACGGATTCCCGGGCTGGGGCGGATATAAGTTCAACGTCTATTCGTCGGCCGACCTGGTGAACTGGCAGAAGGAGACATGCATACTCGACCTGAAGAGCGACGATGTGGTATGGAGCGACGGCAACGGCTGGGCGCCTTGCATCGAGGAGAAGATTGAGGACGGTAAGTACCGCTACTATTTCTACTTCAGCGGCAACAACCCCGCGTTGAACCGCAAGACGCTCGGTATGGCTGTCAGCGATTCGCCCACGGGACCTTTCCATGACCTCGGCTATCCATTGATCGACACAAACGTCACCTCCGGCCAGCTGATAGACAGCGACGTCTTCACGGATCCCGTTTCGGGCGATACATATTATTACTGGGGTAACGGTCAGCTGGTGGCCTCGCGTCTCGATCCCGACATGAAGACCATAAAGGATGCCACCGTCATCACTCCGCAGGGAGGCAGCCTCGCCACGTATGCGTTCCGCGAGGGAGTGTATGTATTCTATCGTGGCGGCAAGTATTATTTTCTCTGGTCAGTCGACGACACGGGCGCCCGCAATTACCATGTGGCATACGGTACGTCGGATTCGCCGATGGGTCCCATCAAGGTGGCCGAAGATCCTATTGTGTTGATTCAGGACGGCAACAACGAGATATACGGTACGGGCCACAACTCGGTGATACAGATTCCGGGACGTGACGAATGGTATATAGTGTATCATCGCATCAACAAGAAGTTCGTGAACAAGGACCCCGGCACGCACCGTGAGGTATGCATCGACAAGCTTGAGTTCAATCCCGACGGCACAATCAAGCGTGTAGTGCCGACTCACCGAGGCATCTCACCGGTGGACCTTCAAGGAACGGAAGGAATAGACACAGTAATGACTGACGGAGCCCTTGAGGGCCCCGTCAGCACCAGTTTCTATACTCTCCAGGGACACAAGCTCGCCAGCGAGCCTATGGCATCTGGCGTTTACGTTCGCCTTGATAGCGACCGCAACGGCCGCAGTAAAGGCAGCAAAATCTTGAAGTGATGAGTCAGAGATATAATAAGTAGGCAGGCTGGACAGGCTGCAACATAGTAGCGTGGGCTGTCCCAGCCGCGCACAGAATAATGCCTATTATATGCGCGGCTGGGACAGCCCGCGAAATCTAGGACTCTCGCAAGCGAGAAATGTTAAAATCCTATG
>ERZ1026968.138-NODE-138-length-39004-cov-6.987625_pt1 | contig 39004 bp, 37 predicted proteins | sample MGYA00519295_ERZ1026968 | MGnify/ENA primary metagenome ERZ1026968 (study PRJEB26926, sample SAMN06164480) | human gut metagenome | biome: ENVO:00009003; feature: ENVO:2100002; material: ENVO:00002003 | host: Homo sapiens | place: USA | collected 2012 ...
GTGCTACGCCTTCTTCGAGCAGTCAAAGCAGGTAAAAATCAACGCGCAGCTCAACGAATTTCTACTCGTCAAAAACTTCAATATCGTTTTTGAGGCAATCATCGACGAGCTTATCGGCGACCATGCTTTGCCCGACCGCCTGAACAAGAAGCAGGCTGACGGCAAGGAGGTAGACCATTTATTTATATGGGATAGTCTTACGGCCCCGGAGGAAGAGAAGAAGCGTGTATATTACATTGGAGACTCCAAATATTACAAGCAGAAGAATCGAATCTCCGAAGAGTCAGTTGCCAAACAATACACATATGCCCGAAATGTCATTTCGTGGAACCTGAATCTTTTCTTCGGAGATGATGCTGACGACAAGCCAAGGGAGACTGACTTCTGCCTGCGGGATGAAATCACCGAGGGTTACAATGTCATACCCAATTTCTTCATCAGTGCCACAGTGCCGGATGACCTTTCGTATGGCGATACAATTGAGTTAACGAAAAAATCAGCGCGGACATTTACCTCACAGCAGTTCCGAAACCGACTGTTTGACCGTGATACGCTCCTGATTACCCATTACGATGTAAACTTCCTTTACGTCGTGTCTCTTTATGGGCGCAACAATGCCGCGCAAAAGCGAGGCTGGCGAGACAAGGTGCGCAACATCTTCCGAGATAAAATCCGGCAGGTACTTGAGGACAAATACGAATTTTACGCTATGCAGGCCAAGCCCGGAGTATTGGCAGCCGACTATATAAAATCGCATTTTCAGGATATTTTAGGAAAGGTTTACCGACCTTTCGGCAAGGAACATATATATGCACTTGCTCTTGACAAAAGCAAACGTTACGCAGAGGAAAATACATCCCTGAAATCGCAACTTTCGGAGTATTTTGACATCGTCGATTATTCACTCGGGAAAGACCCGACTCCGGATCTGCCTCAGTATTCCGGTGTTATATCCGTCCTACCGTCGCTCAGCAAAGATGGTGTGTTTATGGTGATGATGGAGAATTACGCGGCAAAGTCTCTGAAATTTTACGAAACCGGCAAACTTGCGGTCCCAATACATTACACTGCCGACGGCATGGAACTTATCAATAATGCCGAGTCTATCGGCTCAGTACTGTTTCACACCCGCAAGCCCGATGGTCAACATCTTTTCCGTCTGACGGAAGATGTAAGGTTTGTGCCAAAGACGCTTATTCCTCACGAATACTATCTTTCCGTTCAGAATCCCTCGCCCCGCGATACCGGGGAAGATACTGTGTTCCTCTATGCTCTCCTTGACATAGACATGACAGATGAATTGGATTCATATATGCTGAACTGTCAGAATAAACCTTTTGCATCTCAAAAGGAACGCTATGATGCGCAATATTCAACTGTCACCGAACTTGCAGCTTCCATAAATGATGAATACCGACCGTAGGCATTGAGTGACTTAAACTACTCATAATGCTAAATCTTATTTAAAATATGCTAAACAAAGAAATTATTATACGACGGCTTGCCCTCATAAAATACCTTTTTCAAAAAGGTGTGGAAATGTCCAAACAAGCAGAAACGACATCCGGATTTTCGATTCTATCTTTCCACGATAGCATCGAGATGTTTCTTATTCTCGCAGCTGAAAATCGAGACATAAAGAAATATAAAACATTTTCATTTATGCAATTTTGGGATAATATTCCCGATCTAACGATGCGAAATCAAATTGAAGCATTAAAAGACCGCCGAATTGCAATTAAACACAGATGCCAGTTTCCTTCAAAACAAGATATTGAAATTAGCAGAATTAATACTCTAGATTTTTTTGTAGAAAATACTTCCATAGTATTTAATCTAAAATTCAATGATATTTCGTTAGCAGATTTGATATCTTCTAGGAATGTTAGAGAATTAATTATTTCTGCTGAAAAAAAATTAGCCAATAACAATATATACGGATCTCTATGTGATAGTCGATATGCTTTCACAAAACTATTCGTTCAATATGAAAATTCTAAAAGTCAATTCGAACACTGGGATAGCCTTTTAGATATTGGAAAAGAGATTGGAGATGACTATAAAAAATTAGTTGGCACAGATAGAAAAATGGGGGCTAGATGGTTTGATCAAGTCTCTCATACGACAAATCAATTACGAGATATTCTAAAATATACTGCACTAGGTGTGGACTATCGCAAATTTGTTTATTTTGACACTGTTGCGCCAAAAGTATTTTTTTATTGGAATAATGAGGGGACAAGAATTGAACCAACTTTTGAGAAACAAGAAGACTATGAGTATGTAAAACACCTTCGCGTAGAAAACGCTGATTTTTGTATTGGCTTTGTAATAGACTGTTCTTTGAAGCTACAGGAATTTGATTTTGATCGTTCTCAGATATTTAAAACGCGAGAAGAGAGCGAAGCATGGATTCAATCACATAGGAGTCATAGTTAGGAAACAGTCTGTCTTATAATCTTCCCTAAGTGAAAAGAAAACCACAGCAATTATGCTCTATATTTGATTAAAATAATTCATAATATGGCATACGAAGACAGATATAAGGAATTGGAGCAGTATCTTGCTCCCGGAGAACCGGCAGTGGAGGAACGTGCGCGTAATTGGTCGATGGCTATCGGCTTGCAGGATGTTGACCGATTGAAACCGTCGGAGTTTCTGCTTGAACAGGCTAAAGCCAATATCGAGGGAAAAATTTCAAGCGAGGAGGTCAGCAAGCGACTTGATGAGTATTATAGTCAGAAATCAGTTCGAGAGAAAGCTGAGGCCGACGGGACCTTTGAGGCAGACCGAGTGGCAGACCGAATCAATCTTCTTTTGGCGGAGAAGGCTTTTACATTCTCCCCTATGGAGTTGTCGCGTATACATGGTTTTCTTTTCAAAGGCGTTCTGCCTCATGCCGGACAGTTCCGCACATATAATATCGCCAAAAGTCAATGGATTCTTGACGGTGAAACAATCAGCTATGGCAGCGCGGACTCTTTGTCGGAACTTCTGAATTATGACTTCGGCGAGGAAAGAAAATTTGATTACAGCACGGTTTCTTCTGCGGACGCTATCAGACATATCGTGCGGTTCATTTCAGGCATCTGGCAGATTCACGCTTTTGGCGAAGGTAATACACGCACAACTGCGGTATTTCTTATCAAGTATCTCAGAAGTTTCGGCTTCGAGCTGAACAATGAGAGTTTTGAGAAGCACTCATGGTTCTTCCGCAATGCTCTCGTCCGTTCGCAGTATGAGAATATCCCTAAAGGCGTTCACCGGACATTCGAGCCATTAGAGCGATTTATGAATTTCGCGGTGTTCGGTATTCCGGAAGATCTCCGCAACCGCACTTTGCACATCCGTTGAGATGAAGTTAAACCTCAAAGCGACGCCTCTAAACGTCAAAATGACGTTGTGGGAACATCGTTATCCGCACTCCTTTCGCTGAAAGAAATGGCGGTGATACGACAGATTAAGGACAATCCAAACATATCCATTACAGCCATAGCAGCCAACACCCGCCTCTCCAAAAGTACAATCGACCGCATAATCCGCGCACTCAAAGGAAAAGGATTGCTGACCCGCATCGGTGCCAAAAATAACGCCAAATGGGTAATAAATTATGGCTCAGAATCTTGACATACAGGCAGCGAAGGTTCTGATGGCTTATTTGGCTTCGGGAGTCGAGGATTAGGTAGTCTATCAGAAGTTCTACCTCTACTCCATCGTGCCCCACTCTACAGTGATTGAGAGTAGGTCAGGAGTCAGAGTGTCGAGTGAAATAATACATATCATCAAGTAACATTATCGGCATAGTAACGCGAAATAACGATTATGCGTTTATCCCAATTGTCTGTGATTGCAATGGTGGGAAGAAAATAGATAAAAGGTGGGGAGAAAATATATTTTTAGTAGGGAGATCGAGATGCCGGATGGAGACAGTAAAGAAGATAGTAATGGAGACAGTAAAGAAGATAGTAATGGAGACAGCAAAGAAGACAGTCTAGAACAAGCGATGGAACAAGTAATGGAACAAGTATGGAGCAAGCAATAGGGCAAGTAATAGGGCAAGTAATTCTGAAAGAAACACTGAAGGCAAGAAATCTGACAACACCCGCTATAGAGATTTGAGTATTATCAATTCCAACATTCTCATTTGGATCTCGGTAAAATTGAGGCAATGCCCATAATTTTCAATCGCTCAATATATCATATAATAAATATTTTTAGTATCTTTGCGGCATCATAAGATAGATTGAGTATGGCGAAGAACACTATGGGGACTAAGTTACCCCGGAAACTGGAACGGAAAATGGCTCTTATGGGCGAGCAGATTAAGCTTGCCCGGCTACGCCGTAACCTTTCGATTGCGCAAGTTGCTGAACGAGCTACATGTTCGCCTCTCACTGTGAATCGCATCGAGAAAGGTTCTCCGACGGTTTCAATAGGAATCTATGCACGTGTTCTGTATGCTCTGCAACTTGACGACGATCTCCTTTTGATTGCCAAAGAAGATACACTCGGCAGAAACTTACAAGACCTCTCTCTTAAGCATAGGCAAAGAGCAAGTAAGAAATGAGCAATTAGGAATTAGAAATTAGCAATTTAGGCATGAAATCGGAAAATGCTGTTAGAGATAAAAGTTATGCATTCGCAAGACGATGTGTAAAGTTGTATAAATATCTGTGCGAAGAGAAAAAGGAATATATTCTTTCAAAACAATTGCTTCGTAGCGGAACAAGCATCGGAGCTAATATTGCAGAAAGTCAGTATGGTCAGACTAAGGCTGATTTTGCAAGTAAAGTCTCGATTGCCCAAAAGGAAGCGGGAGAGTCGGAGTTTTGGTTGAAGCTTCTTGGTGACGAGGATTACATTACAGACGCTCAGGCTGAAAGCATGTTGAAGGATTGCCGAGAATTAATACGGCTCTTGCAATCCATCACAAAAACGCTCTACAACAAATAATTACTAATTACTCATTTCTAATTGCTAATTACCAAAATGCGAAGCATTTTTGTTTACGGGGACTTTGATTGGCTTGATACGCCTCAGTTGATTGGCGAACTTTCATGCGACTCGGTGCGCGGTAGCGAGACATACGGATTTTCGTATGATAAAGAATGGCTTGCCAGATATGGCGATGTTTTTCTCAGCGAGGATTTGCAAAACTATACCGGCATCCAATACACCCGACCTGAACGTGATATTTTCGCCTGTTTCTCCGATGCTCTCCCCGACCGCTGGGGACGCACATTGCTGAACCGTCGGGAGCAAATTGCAGCTACTGATGAAAAGAGGGTTGTGCGAAGATTGACATCTTTCGATTATCTGATGGGAATTGATGACGCTTCACGTATGGGCGGATTCCGATTTACCGAAACTCCCGGTGGGAATTTCATTAATTGTGAAGAAAGCCTCCGCGTGCCGCCCCTGGCAAATGTCAGAGAACTGATGCGTGCAGCACATGAGATTGAACTGAGCGAGGAAAAGCATCTGTTGCCGTCAAAGAAATGGCTGGCGCAACTGCTACATCCGGGTACTTCTCTCGGCGGTGCCAGACCGAAGGCATCTGTCATTGATGAGGACGGCAGCCTGACAGTTGCCAAATTCCCATCGCGCAAAGATGATTATGATGTTGCCCAATGGGAGCATTTCTGTCATGTGATGGGACGCAGGGCCGGACTGAATGTTGCTGAGACACGGACAATCAATGGTGAAGATTATCACATTCTTCTCTCAAAGCGCTTCGACAGAAATAGCGACGGCAGACGAATTCACTTTGCCTCCGCGCTGACCCTGCTCGGACTCACCGACGGCGACAACGCTTCAACGGGCTACGGATACACCGACATTGTTGATTTCATTATTCAGCACGGGAGCAATGTCGAGCAAAACTTAGAGGAACTATATCGTCGAGTAGCATTCTACATCATTGTCGGCAACTCCGATGACCATTTCCGCAATCATGGATTTTTGTTGACTCGCAAAGGCTGGGAACTCTCCCCAGCATACGACATCAATCCGACTCTCGCCGACAATCAAAGCCTGCTGATAAATCGATCTACAAGCGAATCCGACCTCAATATCCTATTGGCAGCTGCCGGAGATTATATGCTTTCAGCAGAGAAAGCCAAGAGCATTATTGACGAAGTAAAAACAGCCATGAAATCGTGGCGCACAGAAGCCCGTAGGCTCGGACATCCCCAGCGCGACATAGACATGTTCGCACCACGATTCGATAAATGGCTTGAATAGCCAACTCTGTAGTTACGAAAGTTTGGAGTCCTTTCGTCGAACTTGTATAAAGTCGTTCTTAATAGAATCGCGCCAAAGACTGTGAAATAAAGCAATAAATCACGCCATCATGTCGTGATTATTCAAGTTTTTACTCTAAATCTGTCGTGATATATCGGCTCAAATCAAGTGAAAAATGGCATAAATCGGCTCAATATGAGATAAAATTCTCGTGGATTTAGCTTCAATGTGAGCCGATAATCAGGATAAAAAATCCCTCTCTGAATAATTCTGAGGTAAACATATCGAAAAAGTAAAAAATCAGTGAATTTGTACGCTCATCTGTATGTCGTGAAAAGTTAAAGTTGCTATATTCCTTTGATAATCGGAAGATTATCTCTATCTTTGCATTGAGTCACTGTTGTCGGTTTGCCGCAATCAAGTTGCGGCGAGCTAAAGGTTGGCAATTGAAAATCGCCGAACACCTATGAAATCAGCGTAAGGTGAGGCAAATGCGGCTTGTAAGAAACTAAGTAACTGGCGGTTAACCACTTACAAACGTAGAAAATTCACGTCACTTGTACGGATTAGATTTATACCTATCTGTATATCAACAAATTAACCGCTTCTGCATCGAATCTGATGACATATCATTATATATTATGGAAATATTATTAAATCTGAGTTTATGTGATAATCTTCCTGCGGAAGAGTCTTTGGAATTATCCTTTGATGATAAGGAAGAAATAAGAAAACGAGTAGACTTTAAGAACATCTGCGATGTGCAACTTGTCAATATCGGTCCGGGAGCAGACTTCATTGTTTTGTTGTTAATCTTGGATATCAGCTTGAGTATATTACAATTAGGCACTGTAATTAATGATGGTATCGACGGTTGGGTAGGCATAGGTAAAAAGCTAAAGAATTTATTTCAACGTCATAAAATCGTGTCTATAGATTCAGACGGTGCCACATCTATGGCTATTGAATTAATAGCTCGTCATGAGACTATTACCAGTCTTGAGAAAATACAGGACACAACAATAAATCTTGTTGATGTTTCAGGGATGATTCCACTGAATTCTAATTTGAGCGCGAAACCCCATAATTATTATATTCAAGCGTACAGAATAAATAATGAAGATATTTATGTCATCGGAATAACATCATCTGGAGAAGTCAGTATCATCAAACATTTTGGATTCAATCCGTATGGAATTGATGATATCAAATAGCTTTGAGACGCCTTATCGCATCTGACTCAAAAATATCAATCGCTTCCATAACCGCTAAACAGAACTATCAAGACGCACTGTCGATAGAGTCATCGCTGCCTTGAAAGAAAAGGGCATACCGACTTGAGAAGGTGCCCCAGATAACGCGACTTGGGTAATAAATCCCCAAAAAAGTAATAAGATGAAAGCATTGACACATACTACGCCGAGGCGGGTTGAGCTAATTGAGACACTACCCATCTGATAACTTACCGCTACCCCCTCAGCCGCATACAGGAAGCCTACACCCTCTTCGCCAACCGCACCGACGGTGTCATCAAAACCGCCATCTATTCGGATTGAAGAACCTAATCGGAAACTTTATACATAAAAAAACAACGATGTCTTGTTCGCAAACGAGACGCCGTTGATAATGTTGATGCTTATTCCGCTTCAAGCTGCTCGCGGATTGCCTTTACGGTCTCGCACTTGAAATCGACACGGCTGTATCGCTCGCCGGAACACATAGGGCAGCTGCAAGGTTGTCCGGTGGTTCGATACACCTGACACCATTTCACCTTCTGGAGTTCTTTCCATGTTTCGACCTCACGAATTGTCCCAGTATCGGAATCTTCGACGTATGCCGGTGAAAATGCTCTGAAGATGATGCGTAACCGTTTACGCCACACGCGTTTATTCTGAATGCGTCGCCACGCACGAGTTGAGGTTCTGTCCATCGTCACGTTCAATTATTGGTTTCGGGAACGTGATGCTAATAGACAGATACTCTTTATTGATGTTCATAAGTGTAGCATTTATGATGATAAAACAGCAATAAGTATGCCAAAATCCATTGTGTCAGACTTCAATCTGCCGGAATCGTTGAAACGTGGATTTTTTCATGTCGCTCAATCTGCTTTTGAATCTTGGCGCGTATCTCATCGAAAGACAGGGGCGTGAAGTTATTGTTGTCTACTCCGACATCAAGCTGTGTCGGGAAGAGATACTGGAGCCGTCCTGCGTCAATCCCGGTATTTGATGGACGGGTATGGACGTGACCGAACAGTTGCCATACGTCGTTATGATAACCTCCCTCAAAACACAGATAGGGAAAGTGGTTCAGGTAGATTTTCTTTCTGCCGACCTGTATGCACATCGACATTGCGACATGTTCAAACCTATCTATGAATCCTTGTCGGATATTCTTGAGGTCATGATTACCGAGAACGAGATAGATTCTGCCGTTTAGGCGGTCAAGAATCTTATTCCACTCTTCGGCTCCACCGAGACAGAAGTCACCGAGATGGAATATGACAACATCCGGTCCAACTACATTGTTCCAGTTAGTGATGATGGTTTCGTTCATCTGATCGACAGTCCTGAACGGGCGATTGCAATATTGCAGTATGTTGGTATGATTGAAATGGGTGTCGGAAGTGAAGAACAACCGGTCACCGTCAAACTTGAAGTTCATTGTCATTTATCTCTATTTTGGCATCCCGGCGGAAATATGCCTGCTCACCATGAAAGGTGTAACCAAGCTGATTGCATATGCACCGGGTATTGCCGATGGTTTTGTTTATATTTCGATGCGAGTGTCCATATATCCAGTATTCGATACGGCTGTTGGCAATGAAGTCGCCAAGTTCAGAGGTGAAGGCCCCGTTTATAGGGCTACCCTTGAACTCGTCTGCCATGAGCTCGAATGACGGCACATGGTGAGTGGCGACTATGATATGCTTGGCTTGACTATTCGCCACACTTCTCTCGATGAACTCACGGCAACGCTCATGTTCCTGATTGAAACGTTGAGCCGAGAAACGGAACTGTCCGTTTCGGATACGGTGGAAGTCAGTTACCCCGCGTTCGGTCTGATACTCATCATAAGGATGAATCTTTGCCCAAAGAGTCGATGCTATGAGGTCAATGCTCGGAGCCAACGGAATCACGCAGTTATAGCACGCCTTGACATTGGGCCGAATATCGAGTTGCCAGCCTTCGTGAAGGGCGTTAATGTCGAAGCTCTTGTAAAGCTCATGGTTGCCGGGGATGACGATAGTCTGTCTAAACGACTCGGCGCACCAGTCCCAGAAGGGATGATGCGTGTAGTTGTCATCACCGAGATAGCCGATGTCTCCGGCTAATATCAGAACATCACCGACTGCTACCAGCGGATTCTCTTTAAGCCAACGGCTGTTTTCATGGAACTCCAAGTGGAGGTCAGATGCGTATTGTATTTTCATTTTCTTAAATAACTCATTAAACTTTAGTTGAATCCATCTCCGACGGAGAGGACCGGAGATGAATAGCTGATGATTAGGGGATTATGTATACTTTGCTGAGTAGAATCTCCTTGACGAAGCCGGTGGAGAGCTTGTTTAGCTCGCGGTTGAGCGATTTCTGCTCGCACTTGTCAAGAGCGGTGTATTCGCCTCCGTGTTCCTTCAGGAAATCTTCAAGGATGTCTTTTGAGAACATTCCCATGATTTTTCCAAAATCCTTGGGTAGCGTAACCTCCCCGATATGGCTGATTACGTTGTTCAGCCTGTTTTCGGTGACGTACGACTCCAATTCAGGAAGAAGCGCCTTCAACGAGTCGCTGTATGGAATCGGTTCTGCGAAAAGCTTGCTGCAGTTCTTTACCGATTTCTTTTCGGCAAACCTGGCGTTCTTGCTCTTGATCAGGACTCTGGATCCGTTCCTCAGATACTGAGGTGTGACAGGACGTATCACGACACCCTCGCAGATGTTGTCGTCAATGTCTGGCAAGCCAAGCCACTGCGAGATTTTGCTCTGGAAAGCATTGGGATATTTCAGGCATTCTGCCAGCGACCCTCTCATCAAGGTGCGTGCATAGAAAAATCTTTCGGCTTCAAAGAGTGAGTTGACCTCATCTACCGCAAGATAGTAACCGATCTCCCCTTCAAACACATAGATGTCGAACCCGTAAAATTCATGTGTGGGCGTGTAGTTTACCCCTTTCTGGATCAAGGTCAGCCCTTTGACGGCGGCCACTCCTTCATGAGCATAGCGGCCGCCGAACATCTCCCCGAATACAGAGATGCCTGAAACGGCGGGATGTGCCTTCCGGATCCTCCTGAACAACGACAACACTCTTGGCCTGTAGGATTCCAACAGCATCTGGAAGTCATAGAACCTATCATCATCGGAGAGTACCGATGTCCTCTTTGCGAATCTCACTTCTTCGCCATCGCAGAGAAAGCTGGTGTTAGCGCCATGCACCTTCTCCTGCACCACCCATTCGAGGTCTTCCGGCATTTCAGCCCAGACCCGCTCCATGAAGTCGCGGGTGATGACGTTGTCGATGGAGCTGTACTTTTTGAAATTGATCATTCTTCTTTTTTGAAATTATGCGCCACGCGGCGCGGTTATTAAAATATGTGTCCGCAGCTAATCGCGATGGAGAAGGTTATATCGGTGAGGACACAAAAAAAAACGACTGTCGGGAAGCTTGGCAAGGACTTTCCGACAGTCGTTATATCTCAGTAGTCTGTATTTGTAGACTAACTTATGTCAGTTGGGTTACTGAAACGAACCGGTCGGACAGCGCCGCAATATGATGTGCATGTTGTTGACGGCATAAGCACACAAGCATTGTGTTCAAAGCCTTTTAAGCCCTGAATACGTTTGCTAATTAATATGTTGCAATGCTGTCTTGCCATTTGTTTCAGATTTTGTGGGCGCAAAGTTAATATTTTTTTACAAATCCACCAAATTAATTTTCTGCACGTAACAAAAGTATGATATACCATACCCTATTCAGCCAATTTCAAGTCAAATTATAATAGAGAGATCTAAAGTATGGTTTATTGTACTTTTATTTGGTGGTTTCAGAAATCCTCCTTATTTTTGCAGAAAAGTTTATTATGTCAGACTATGGAACTGATGGATATAATGAAACAGCGTAGGGAAACACTCGCTCTTACCCAACAGGATCTTGCGGAAATGTCGCAAGTGGGTCTTGCCACAATCAAAGATATTGAACGTGGCAAGGGGAATCCTGCACTCAACACCGTAAAGAAAATTCTTGATGTTCTGGGCATTGAGATTGAATATCGTATAAGGAAGACCGTATGAAACAGCTTGAGGTATATTTCAATAATACAAAGGCCGGGATATTGACGGAGGAGCATCCGGGAATCGGATATTCTTTCCAATATTGTAAAGATTATCTTGACTCTCCCATGCCCCCGATTTCCGTGACGTTACCCAAAAGAATAGGTGCTTTTTGTTCTGAGCACCTGTTCCCTTTCTTCTCTAATATGATTCCGGAGGGGGCAAACCGCCGTGTGATTTGCCGCTCGTTGAAAATTGATGAACAGGATTTTTTCGGACTGCTTGAAGCGATGGCCGACAGAGATTTTATTGGAGCCGTTAATGTCAGGAGGATTACAAATGATTGAAATAAAGAACTGTCCTTCTTCTCTTGTGGAAGGATATGACATTTATATCCCAAAGGCAGCTAAATTGCTATTTGGAAAAACAAAAGTGAATCCGATACTTGGATTTGACTTTGACATTGACGAGTTCCGAAATGTCGGCGAGATTGCCGATGCCATGCACCGCATATCGGTTTCAGGTGTTCAGGAAAAATTCCCTGCCATAATAAATGCCTATGCAATCAATATAGCAGGCGACAATGAACGTTCTACGCATATATTAAAACCCGCACCGTGGGACAAGACTCTTCGTGACCGCAAGATGATTCCCGCCAACGAGCATCTCACGATGCAGATTGCCTCACAGATTTACGGTATACAGACCGCAGCGAATGGTCTCTGTTTTACGCCTAAAGGTCAACCGGTATATATTACCCGCCGTTTCGACATCCTTCCCGGCGGTTCAAAACTACCTATGGAGGATTTCGCCTCGTTAATAGGCAAGAATGAACAGACTGCCGGACTCCAGTTCAAATACAACGGTTGCTATGAGGATATCGCCAAAGCGATTAGGGCAAATGTAGCCGCGTGGATGGTTGACATGGAGCGATTCTTTGAACTGGTGGTTTTCAATTACATTTATGCTAATGGCGATGACCACCTTAAGAATTTCTCGTTGATTTTGACCGGGCACGATTACCGTTTGGCACCAGCTTACGACCTTATCAACACCAGTCTACACGTCAATGGCGATGACTTCGGTCTTGACGGTGGGCTGTCATCCAATATAGAAAAGAGCGACGTGTACGACAGAACCGGCCATCCGTGCCGCCTCGACTTTGAGAGATTCGGCGACAAAATTGGCTTGGTAAAGAAACGTATTGATAGAATCCTAAACAAATACACCTGTTTCCCTGAAGGCGCAAAGCGACTTGTTGACCATAGTTTTCTAACCGACAAACTGAAGCGCAATTATGTCCGCATCGTAAATGAACGGATAAGCCGTTTCAACAGAGTATCCGAGATGTAAGACTCCTACAAATTATGAATCTTATAAACAATATCAGACGTTTTGGAGATAACATCTCTCGATGGGTCTCCTACTTTCCTATTTTATGGAGAGCCTACGATTTTGATTACTCCAGCATTTTATCTGTTGAACGCCATCAGATAAAGAGAGTGCGCGACAGTATCAACCATTACAGAAATCACGTTAATTGGGAGCAAGATGTAGCATCAATGGATCTCGCTCTCAGACTCCTTGATATAATCGAAGAAAACGGAGAGGCCGAACTTTTGTGCGATGAACCTTTCAAATTCATGGATAATGGCCATCTGGAACTAAATCCTGATGCTAAATGGAAAATGGAAAGATATGTGAATACAAAGAACGCCTCGCGATTTAATCCTAAATGGACTTCTGCACACTTCGACGACCCGGATACAGGAGCTTTGATAAAAGACCATTTGAGGGTTGAAAAGGCATGGCACCTTTACCACAAGCTCCGGCAATACAAATTGAGAACTTGGTGGGACTGATTTACTTGCTCTCGTAAGCAAAAATTTGTATCTTTGCCGATACGAAAACATAGGTCCGGGAGGGTAGGAAAAAGCGATTTTCAGAAGGTAAAAACGGAGCATTTTCGGGCTTATGTATCCGAATATTCGCAAACTGTTGAGCGACAACGCGTTCTACGCACTGCATCGGGAAATGACATTCTGCATCAAATCTGGCCGAGACTCTCAGGAAGGACGTTGTAGTGCCGAGGCGCGTCAACTAAATATAGTGCATGTTAAATAGATCCAAAAATTTTTAATTATGAAATCAAAAGCAAACATCGGCATCGCATTGGTCATTACCTTTGCTGTAACACTGGTTACCGGCATTATTTTGCATCTGAAAAGTCACGAAATAATTGTTCAGCCACGTGGTGTATTAAAAACCGTTCACTGGATATTCGGATATGCCATGACGGCACTTCTGATTATCCATTGGGCACAGTTCCAGAAAATGCTGGACGCCCTGAAGAAGAAATTCAGATGGTTCTACGTCGACACGTGGCTCTTGATTATACTGTTCATAGCCACGCTGCTTACAGGAACGGTCAAATTGCTTACGCCAATCAAGATTCCGCATCTCGGATTGTGGCACTATGGGTTTGGCATCGCCATGAGCATCACCGCCATCATTCACCTTGTGCGCGGACTTCCGTCATGGAATAAAATGAGAAAGATCTGCAGGAAATAGAAATATCCGGCACATAGCAACATCAACTTGGACATACTCAATAAAGCATAGTCTCGAAAGCACGAATGGAGACCTCGTTCACTACTGCCGACATGAGACTTCAGACGCGGACTGTTCATTCTCGACTACTTGATAGGCCCCTACAACCTTTAGCCAATCGACCGAGTGGGAGATAAACACGTGTCCCTTATAATATTACTCTCTAATCCTTTCCACTATACAGAGTTTTCCCTAATGGGAAGGCTCTTTTTTCTTCTATAATAATCCGATGTAGTCAGGCTACTTGACAACTTAAATTTGGAAATTCCACTCTTATTCAGAATGTCTATGACTTTGGTTATATCTGAATAGTCCGCATCGTTTGTGGAAATGTCAGACATAATATACTGTCAAACCCTACTGTCAAACCCTACTTTCCATCAATCCGAAATTCGCAATAATTAGCAATATTAGCAATATTAGCAATAAATTTGGTCGTACAAGATTTTATGTCTAACTTTGTAAATATCATTCTACGGAATGTTATATCTATATATGAGATATAATTATCATTATGGTGACACTTACAAACAAATCATTATCTACACCTGATGTAATCATGAATCTCGGCATGAGGTTTCGAGATTACAGATTGCGGCTGCGCATGACCCGTAAGGAGGTTTCTGAAGCGGCCTCTATCGGCATGACCACACTCTATAGGTTCGAGTCCGGGAATATGACCGATATTTCGTTCAGCACTCTACTGAGACTATTAAAAGCAATAGGGCTTGGAGAGAACTGGGATGCACTTTTGCCCGAATTACCCGCATCACCTTATCTGTATGATGACAACGAGAAAAAGGCGCAGCGTGTACGCCATTCCTCAAAAAAATAATCATCCGTATGAAATATTTGAAGGTAAACCTCTGGGGACAGGAAATCGGACGGCTCGTGTGGGATTCAACCACGAGACGGACAACAGGTGTTCCCGGTGCCGGAAAGACCTTAGTAGGTCTTGATGTGGCAGCTAAAGGTGAATATTGACTTTATCTCATAGTCTATACACAGTATGAACAAGAAGGAATATGCACTGGCCAACAAGGCGTGGCTGGAAGCCAAGGCTAAGGAGGACGGAGTCAAGCCGCTTCCCAAGGGTATATATTACAAAGTGATCAGCACCGGAAAGATTGACGGGAAACATCCTACGGAGCGGAGTGTCGTCACAGTTCATTATACCGGCCGCACCATCGATGGCAGGGAATTCGACAGCAGCCTCGGCGGCGTCCCTGTCGCGTTCCGTCTCAACGAGCTGATCGAGGGCTGGATCATAGCCATGCAACATATGTGCGTGGGCGACAAATGGGAAATATACGTCCCCGCAGAACTGGCCTACGGCAAATACTCCCAGCCCGGCATCCCGGCCAATTCCACCCTCATCTTCGAGCTTAAGCTCTGCTCCATCGCGTAAGCATATTTCTCATACTGCCCGTTTGGATAATTCATTGAAAATCGCTATCTTTGAATGAAATTATGAGCGGGTTTGACGAATACATTGTCCACGGCAACGCATCACCTCTGCCCTCGCTGAGAAATACATCCTGATGCGCCGCAACAGTCGCCGCAACGGCTGGCGGGGAATATTGTCTGAATAGTAAATTGAGATTTTTATGTCAAAGAAGTTTGAGATACGAAACAGCACTGCGGAATTCCTGATCTTCCAGATTGAGGGGAAGGAGGACGGCGTGCAGGTAGTATACCGTGATGAAACTGTATGGTGCACACAGAGAGCTATGGCACAGTTGTTTGACTGCTCTCCTGATAATATAGGATTGCATCTGAAGAACATATATGAAACCGGAGAGTTGACCCGGGAGGCAACTACCGAGAGTTTCTCGGTAGTTCAAAACGAGGGTGAGCGTCAAGTGAACAGGAAGCTAAAGTTCTATAACCTTGATGCCATTATCAGTGTCGGATATCGCATTAACAGTACACGTGCCACGCAATTTAGACAATGGTGTACGTTTATTTTACGTCAGTTTGCTATCCGGGGATATGTGATTGACAAGAAGCGCATGGAGAACGGCTCGTTTATAAGCGAGGACTATTTTGAGCATCTGTTGGCTGAGATTCGTGAGATACGTCTCAGCGAGCGGCGTTTCTATCAAAAGCTGACGGATATTTATGCAACAAGCATAGATTACAATCGAGATGCGCCCACTACTCGATTGTTCTTCAAGAAGGTGCAGAATAAGATGCACTACGCAGTTCATGGACATACTGCCGCTGAACTGATAATTGACCGGGCTAATGCTGAAAAGGAGCACATGGGTCTCACAACATGGGAGAATGCTCCCAACGGGAGAATTGTTAAGCCGGATGTCAGCATTGCCAAAAATTATCTCAAGGAGAGTGAGCTGGAGGATATGGGACGAATTGTCAACTCTTTCCTTGACTTGGCGGAAGATATGGCAAAGCGTCATATTCCTATGACAATGGAGGACTGGGCTAAGCGTATTGATAAGTTTCTTGATCTTACCGACCGTCCAGTTCTGACTGATGCCGGACATGTATCAGCCGAACAAGCTAAAGAATACGCTGAAACTGAGTTTGAGAAATACCGTGTAATCCAAGATAAACTCTTCCAGTCCGACTTCGACCGCTTCAACGATAATGATCTTCTCCCCTGGGATATAGAATAATACTTAAGATGAAAGCATTGACATATACCGCGCCGGGGCGGTTTGAACTGATTGAGAAGCCAAGGCCGGAGATTTTAGACCCGAAGGATGCCGTGGTCAGGGTTACCCTTTCGAGCATCTGCTCGTCGGACCTGCATATTATGCATGGGGCTGTGCCTCAGGCAGAGGCCGGCATTACTGTGGGACATGAACAGGTTGGCGTTGTAGAGGCGGTCGGTTCGAAAGTCACCAGGGTTAAGCCGGGCGACAGGGTTGCCGTGAATGTCGAGACGTTTTGCGGCGAGTGTTTCTATTGCAAACGAGGGTACGTGAACAACTGCACCTCCGGAGGCTGGATGCTGGGCTGTCGCATCGACGGCGGTCAGGCGGAGTATGTCCGCGTGCCGTATGCCGACAATGGTCTGACTCCAATTCCCGACAATGTGAGCGATGAACAGGCTCTGTTTGTCGGCGACATTCTCGCCACCGGTTATTGGGCTGCCAAGATTTCGGAGATTTCAGAGGAGGATACGGTGCAGATAATCGGTGCCGGACCGACAGGCCTGTGCACTTTGGAATGTGTGCGGCTGTATAAACCTCAAAGGATAGTGGTCTGCGAGGCTGATGAAAGCCGCCGCGAATTTGTTCGCCAGCATTATCCGGATGTGGATGTAGTCGAGCCGTCAGAATGCCTTGAAGTCCTTAAGTCATTGACAGAGGGTCGTGGCGCCGACCGCGTCATTGAGGTTGCCGGAGGCGAGGATACGTTTGAACTTGCATGGCGTTGTGCCCGGCCCAATGCTATCGTCACGATTGTCGCGCTCTACGAGAAGGACCAGATATTGCCGCTGCCGTGGATGTATGGCAAGAACCTGACGTTCAAGACCGGCGGCGTCGATGCCTGCGACTGTGACAAAATCATGCAGCTCATAGCCGAAGGTAAGATTGACACCACGCATCTGATAACCCATCGCTTCCCACTCAGCCGCATCCGGGAAGCCTACAACCTTTTTGCCAACCGAGCCGACGGCGTCATCAAAACCGCAATCTATCCGGATTGAAGAATATTATCGTAAACATTATAAACAGAAAGACAACAGCATCTTGTTTGGGGTCTACGGATTTTTCGAACTGCTTGAAACGATGGCCGACAGAGATTTTATAGGGGCCGTTAATATCAGGAGAATTATCAATGATTGAAATAAAGAACTGCCCTTCTTCCCTTGCGGAAGGATTTGACACTTATAGCCCGATGATTCGCAATCCGTTGAGCGTCCATGCGTTCTACGCGCTGCATCGTTGCAAATGACATAATTAATTATTGCGATATTTCTTCACCCGTTACCGGTAGGCCATCTTCTTTCCATTCGATGATTCCACCTTTGAGATTGACAACCTTATATCCGAGTTTAGTCAATATCTCGGCCGCATCCATCGAGCGTCTGCCACTTCGACAGTAGACAAGTATTGTGGCGTCCTTCGACAAGTCCTTCTCAGCCATTTTTTGGAAATCTTCAGACTGGACGTTGATGTTCAATGCCCCGTCAATATGCCCTTCGGCATACTCCTGCGGTGTGCGGACATCAAGTAACTGCACGGAGTCCGCTTTGATTTCCTTATCAAATTCAGGAGCCGATACAGAAACGATATTTTCATTTCCGTTGCAACCAGATATCTGCACGGCGCTCATTGCCATTAATATCACAAACAAGGTGTGTCTTACAATACTCAAAATCTTTTTCATTTGATTGCCGTTTTTACTTTACGCAACAGGATACATTCGGCTGGAGCCGAGCCATTCAACCTCACGACAGAGTCATTCTGAGCGTCTATAGTGGATATATGGGGAAGAATCCGCCGCAAGGCATCCTCCGTCTGCATGTCATCGCATGCCATTTCTGTCATGGCTCCCTCACCGAGCGTGATGGAATCGCCCTTTACGATATATGACCCGCTGATGGAGTTGCAGTTCGTCATAATGAAGTATGTGCTGTCTTCGAAGACGATATACTGCTTCATGCTTGACGACGTCTCATCGGGACGCACATAGTCGGAATCGTTGAATACAATGTTCTCGATATACCATTGTCCGCGAATATCGGCGTCAGCCACTTCAGTCTTAGCCTTGTCATCAAGGCTATCCGACTTTGCCGCTTTATTACCTGAGCATCCTGCTGCCATCAATAAAGCGACACCAACAATGAACGATATATTGTATGATTTCATATTGTCTTGAAATTGATAAGTTTTCCGAATACAAAGTTACTAAAAATACGTGAATTTCGAAACGCCAGACACCCCGTCGACATCTTTTGAGCATCGATTTTAGTGGAATTCATCCAGTCTCAGAGGGAGCAGACATAAGAGATTAACACTGCGGCATGACCTATTTTTATGTTTTACAACAATACCCCCTACCCCATATATCCCGTTTGATGTCTTTAAAGTATTAACAATAATAAACAACTTAGGCATCGTTCCTTAAAAATCTAAAAAATGAAAAAAACTACAGTATTTAGCATCGCTCTGCTGACAGTCTGCGGAAATGCGGTTGCCGACGCCTTCGTGACGGAAACGACCGACAGCGGAATAGGGCAAGCCATCGCCTCATGTGAAGGGCATGGGACTTTCGATGTATTCATGCTCAGCGACGAGGCAATGACTGCCCTGAAGCAACATGAGAACATCACTGTGAATGACTACCGTATAGGGCATGATGATAATTCACAGCTTGAAAACGGGGGAAATGTACACGATGCGGAAGCCCCGGCAGATATGGTAATGCTGGATGACGGCACCGATGCTTCGTTTCATGTCATCAAGACAGAACCCCAAAATTGGTGGGCGGCCTTGTATTACAAGAACTATGCAGGAGCCGAGAGGGATTTCAGCCATATCAACGCAGATACACATGTACACATTGTTATCTGGACGGATTCGCAGGACCTTTGTGATTCGCAGGTAAAGATACATTTCAATAAGAATGACGGCCAGGATGATTCAGCTGCACAGATATACCTGTGCACGGATGCTGCCAAGACAGACGGGAATCTTCCTACCGTCGGATCGCTTCAGGCCGGCAAATGGGTTGCCCTGGACATGACATACGGACAAATCGCGGAATTGATGGCTGACAACGGGGATAATTCCAAGACACTCGATTATTCCCGGTTTGCCAGCGATGATCCCAAATTTGTAGAGACAATGGGCCTTGAACCTCCTGCGCAATTGAATGGCGCCAGATTCGGTGTTGACGGCCTGTACTTCCATACCCCCGACGTTGAGTCCGGAATTGCAGATGCGAATGTGGAGAATGATCTGATTTTCATCGGCGCGCACACTGTAAGCACGACAGGAAGCAATGGTATCGAGCTTTACAGCGCGTCGGGACTTCTCATTGAAAAGGTCGCCGACAATAACATATCCACCGACAATCTTTCCAAAGGCATCTACATTGTCAAATCCGGAAAGAAGACAATGAAAATCGCACTGTAATACTATATTGACGAGGTGGTGAAAGGATTATCTTAAATTGTAGTCAGAGACACTACCCGTTCGCAAACTAATCCTGTCTATTATATTAAAAATATCTAAAAACAACTTAAAACAACTTAAAAACAAGTAACATGAAAAAATTTACCATTCTATTGGGTGCCATGCTCGCCGTCGGCGGAACGGCCGTGGCCGCCGACCATGTGACGGAAGCTGCAAACAGCGGCGTGGCCGAAGCTATCGAACGCTGCGGCGGAGAGGGCATCTTTGACGTCTTCATTCTGAGCGAGGATGCAGTTCAGACCATTAAAAATGCAGACGGCATCACTCTGAACAATTATCGTTGCGGCACAGACGCGACAACCACCATCGAGGGAGGAGGCAACATAAGCTGGACAAGTTCATACACGGTTCCCGGACTTGACAACAACGACAGCTACGGGTCGTTTGTAATTGACGGTTCCCAGTGCCAGTGGTGGGCCGGAATGTATATCAAAAGCAACGCCGGCACACGCGATTTCAGCCATATCAACAAGGACACCCGCATCCATGTCGCAATATGGACGGATTCCCAGATCCTCTGTGATTCAAGGGTCAAGGTTCACTTCCTTAAAAACGACGGAGCCGATGCAGGTGCCGCACAGGTCAATCTGTGCTCCGATCCTGATGATATGGAAGCCACTCTGCCTATTGTCGGATCGCTTCAGGCCGGCAAATGGATGGCTCTTGACATGACCTTCGGCGAGATTGGAAGCCTTATGGAAAATGATTTTGACATGCCACTCGATTACACCAGATTCACAAACAGTGCCGCCATGGTCGAGATGATGGGATTCGAGCCGCCGTCAGGACAGGATGGAGAAAACGCGTCAGCGGAAAAATGCGACAAAGCCAATTTCTGCGTGGATGCATTCTATCTCTACACCCCCAAGGGCGAAAGCGGTATCGCGGACATATCCACCTGTGACGACAACCGGATTATTGTCGGTGCCAATACTATAAGCACGACCGGCACCGAAGGCATGGAACTATACAATGCCGGAGGAATGATGGTTAAAAAGACATCCGGCAATATCCTCGCCACAGAAGGAATGCCCGCCGGCATCTATATCGCCAAAGCGGGTAAGAAGACACTCAAGGTTGCAATTAAATAATTAATATCCGATAAGGTCTGTCACGAAGGGGAGCAGAGGGACTGTCTCCCCTTCGTCAGCAAATATCTTATTATCTTTACGCATGTGCTCCAATGATCAACAATTAATCAAAGGATTGAAGGCCGGCAAGGAGAATGCGTACAGGCATCTATATGAGAAACATTACTCGCTTCTTTGCGGCATTGCATTCAATTATACGAACGATACGTTCCAGGCCGAAGAAATCGTAAGCGAAGTGATGGAGAACCTCTACTCTATCCGGGAACATCTGGATATAAAAGTCTCCTTACGCAAATACCTGTCGACGGCGGTACGTTATCGGTGTCTCAACCACCTGTTGAGTCAGAGCAGACATCCGGAAGTGAATTTTTCGGAACTCGACGACACGACACGTCTTATGAGAGTTGAAAGCGGACTGCCATTGGGCACCCTGCTTGAGGCGGAGCTTGAAGACAAAGTGAAAGCTGCCATCCGCACCATTCCGAGTGGTTCAAGAAGAGTCTTTTTACTCAGCAGGTTCCATAACATGAAGTATGCCGAAATATCGGAGAAACTTGATATCTCTGTCAATACTGTGAAATATCATATCAAACAGGCTCTGGCGCATATTCGGAAGGAGCTTGAGCCATATTTAAGAAAATAGAGCGTGTGGTTATGACAAGTGAAGATCAAGGTCAATATCTGGTTATTGATTATCTGACGGGAAATATGGAGCCCGGAGATACGGAGAACTTGAAACGGTGGCTGTCCGAGTCGGAGGCTAACCGCGACTATTTCCGCGACATGAAGGATGTGTGGTTCTCGGTGGTATGCGATTCTGAATACGAATTCGACGCCGAGCGTGCGTACGGGGAGTTTCTGGAGCGCATTGACAATAAGAAGCGTAAGGAAAAAGTGGCACGCAGAGGCGTGCGAATACGCCGGGTCGTAAGATATACCGCCGCGGCAATGACTACGGCGCTGTTATGTACTGCCGGATTCATGGCAGGACGGAATTACGTTGAGCCGATACCGGAGGCCGACGTTACGGTGCGCGTGCCGTTTGGGTCCACCACCGACATAATGCTGCCCGACAGCACTCTTGTGCAGCTGAATGCGGGTTCATGTCTGGTATACTCCCGCAACTACGGTATAGAGAACCGCAACGTACTGCTGGACGGCGAGGCTCGGATCACGGTCAGGCACAACGAGGCCCTGCCGTTTGTATTGAACGCCGCCGACATGGAGATCCGCGATGTGGGAACAGTGTTCAACGTCCGGAATTACAGCGATGACGACACGGCCGTCGTGACATTGCTGGAAGGAGAGGTAAAGGTGTCGATGAACGGCGACAAGATACAAAACAGTCTGACCCGCGACCAACGATTGGTGTATGACCGTCGCGACAGCAGCGTAAAGGTGGACCATACCGATGCCGCGGCTTCGGCACAGTGGGCGGACGGCATATTATTCTTTGACGAGGAACGTCTCGGCGATATCGCCAAGACCCTGGAGCGAAGCTACGGAGTGTCGATTGACCTGAAGTCCGAATCGTTGGCGGGACGCCGGATTTACGGCAGTTTCGCCGTCACCGAACTGGACGTGGAGGAAATAATCGGAAACATCTGCACCGTAGCCGGAATCCACTATAAGACACACGGTAAGAAAATAATACTTTATTGAACTGATAACCATGATTAGAAAAATCTTAATGCTGAGCGTGCTCATATTTACGGCCACGCTTGGCGCCCTGGGACAGAAAGTGGAGATGGATCTGCCGTCGACCACCGTAAAACAGGCCATCGGAGAGTTGCACCGTCAGGGATACTCCCTGGTATATCAGGCCGGGGACCTTGACACGTCCAAGCGTATCAAGGTCAAGGCCAACACGCTGCGCAAGGCGGTGTCACAGATTCTTGCCGGCCAGGACGTGACATACGAAATCAGCGGCAAAACCGTTTTGGTACGCCGTGCCGACGCTCAGAAATCCGAAGGCAAAAAGGAGAAGAAACCGAAGGCCGTCTTTCCGATCGAAGGCGAAGTCGTCGACGAATACGGCGAGCCGGTGACGGGTGCCACGGTAATGGTGAAAGGCACGACTCGCGGCACCACCACCGACCTGGACGGCAAATGGAATCTGACGGCATCGCCCGACGAGCAGCTGGAAATCCGCTTCGTATCGTACGCTCCTCAGACTGTCAAGGTCGGCGACAACCGATCGTTTCGCACTGTCCTGCAGGAAGATGCCGCACAGCTTTCGGAAGTAGTAGTGGTGGGATACGGCCAGCAGAAAAAGGTGAATCTGACAGGATCGGTATCGTCCGTCGATGTGGCGGAACAATCCAAATCACGCCCTTTCACCGACTTGTCGCAGGCCCTTTCCGGAGCCGCTGCGGGTTTGAACGTGATGAGCACCAGCAGCCAGCCCAACTCCGAGAATTCATCGATTCTGATCCGCGGCATCGGCACGCTCAACAATTCGGCGCCCCTGATTCTTGTGGACGGCATGGAGATGTCGCTCAGTGACGTCAACCCCAACGATGTGGCCTCCATTTCCGTACTGAAGGACGCCGCAGCCTGTTCCATCTATGGCAACCGCGGCGCAAACGGCGTAATCCTGATCACGACCAAGAACGCCAGCGAGGGTCACGTCAATGTCACTTATGCCGGACGGCTCACTTACGAAACGACTTCCAGACGCCATCGTCAGATAACGGATTACGCCACCTACATGGAACTGATGAACGAGGCATGCGAAAACACGATGCAAAACCCATACTTCTCCAACAGCACCATCGAAGCGTGGCGCGCGGCAAAAGCCGATCCCGACGGGCTGTCGGAAAGCGGATATCCCAACTATGTGGCTTACCCTAACACCGATTGGTATAAAGAGATTTACCGCCCGGCACTCATGCAGGAACACACCGTATCGGTATTAGGCAAGACAAAGGGCACAAACTATTCCATATCCGGCACATACCTGAACAATCCAGGAATCGTGAAGGGGGCCGGAATGAGCAAATACTATTTGCGTGCAGGCGTCGAGACGAAGATCAAGGAATACATCACCGTCGGAATAAAGGCTTACGGTTACCATGTCGATCATGACGCCAACGACATCAGCATGCTGTGGGGCGATGACATGAAGAAGACAGTCCCCGGCGTGTATCCCTACTATGACGGCTGGTACGGCAGTCAGGAGACTCCTGAGGAGGAAAATACGGTCCATAACCCGGTGCGCGTCATCAACACCAATCTGGGATGGAACAAGCAGTCCAAATACAATGTCAATCCCTACATTCAGGTCGATTTCCTTAAGGATTTTACCGTCAAGACACAATTTTATTACACCCACTATACCGACCAGAGCAAATACAACTCCAGCGGATACGTCAAGACAAAGAGTTTCCAGCGCGATCTGGAGTCATCGGTCAAACCGAATTCGACGACTATGGCGAACTGTTCCAATTCCGATACGCGCAACAACGCCGAGGAATGGAAATGGACCAACATCCTGAGCTGGCACCATGAGTTCGGCAATCACGACATATCGGCTATGGTCGGTTATGAAGCCTCGCGTGCATGGTCGGAATACATGAACGTGGTCAAGATGGGTATACTGAATTTTGACCTCACCGATTTCGATGCCCTGACCACACCTCAAGCCATAGGAGGCCACAGCACCGAATGCTCATCGCAGTCCGTATTCGGCCGCGTAAACTATTCTTTCGCCGACCGTTACCTGCTGGAGGCCAATATACGTCATGACGGTTCGTCGCGCTTCGCGCCCCGTAGCCGTTGGGGCACATTCCCTTCCGTATCGGCCGGTTGGCGTATCTCGCAGGAAAAATTCATGGAGGACGTGTCATGGCTTACCAACCTCAAGCTCCGCGCATCATGGGGCAAGCTGGGCAACAACTCTATCGGAGACTTCATCTGGCAGTCGTACTACAGCACGGTACGTTACACCTTCGACGGCAAATACGTCAACGGTCTCCGTATGAACACACTTCCCAATACGTCGCTGCACTGGGAATCTACAGCCGTGGCCAACGTCGGCATTGACTTCTCGTTCCTTGGTTCACGCCTGGCGGGCAGCATCGAATACTACGACAAGCGTACCAATGGTATCCTTTATGCACCTCACATGCAGCCTACGCTGTCCGACTATACGCCGCCGATGCAGAATTTCGCCAAAGTCGCCAACAGCGGCGTGGAACTGACGGTGGACTGGAACGACAATATCCGGGACTGGTCATACGGAGTGTCGGGCAACTTCTCGTTCAACAAGAACCGCATCACCCGGCTTAAGGGAGATCTGATACGCGAATGGCGAACGGATGAGAACGGCAATCAATATTATTACACCAACTTCGGTGACGTGGCCGACGACTCGGGAAGGACTGTCCGGCTGAACGGACATCAGATCGACGAGTTCTACCTGCTGAAGACCTATAATGGTTCCGGCCGGGGTTTCGCCGCCGACGGAATCAACGGAGGCCCCAGAGACGGCATGATCCGCACGGAACAGGACCTGGCCTGGGCCCAGGCCATGATCGATGCCGGATATAAGCTGTTGCCCGGCACCAGCGTGGGGAAACAGAACATCTGGTACGGCGACTACATATACGCCGACATAAACGGAGACGGAACTTACGGCGACAATTACGACCGGGATTTCTGCGGATACTCCAGCGTGCCGAAATATTATTATGGTCTGCAGGCATACCTGAAATGGAAGGGCATTGACTTCTCGATGAACTGGACCGGTGCGGCCGGATTCAAGATTTACTACTGGTCGCAGTCGCAGAATTCCACCTCTATGTCCAAGGGTTACGGCATCGGACGTGACGTAGCGCTCGACCACTACTTCTACGATCCGGAGAATCCTACGGACCCGCGTACCAACACGAGCTCGGCCAATCCGCGATTCGTGATGAACGACACCGGCCAGAACAGTGCCGATGCCGAATGGAAACTCCAGAAGGGCGATTACCTGAAATTCAAGAGCCTTACCGTCGGTTATACGCTTCCCCAGAAGTGGACCAAGAAGGCGCTGATGCAGAACGTCCGCTTCTACTTCACGGTGGAGAATCTCTGCACCATCACTAAATTCACAGGTCTTGACCCCGAAATGATGAGCGGCGACGGCTATGCCCCGATGCGCGACTTCACTTTCGGTCTGAACGTAACATTCTAAGGCATCGTTCCTTAGACACCGTTCCTTAAAAAATATTAAATCAAAGGACAATCATGAAATATAATAAATATCTCAATTTGGCCCTGGTGATAGCCGGGATGGTATCGGCTACATCGTGCGTGGACATGGATCTGACATCGAAGAAAGACCAGACGTCGGGAAGTGTGTGGAACGACGAGAACACGGCTCAGGCCGTACTTACGGGATGTTACAATGCTTTCCGAGGGATATGGGGCGACTGCGGCAACAACTGGCCCGAGAACATGGGCAGCCAGATCGACCGGGAGCCTGCACGCTTCACCGTAGGCCTGCTCCGGGGCACACAGACGGCCTCCGAGGACTGGGGCAACTGGTCCATGTACTATCACCAGATTTTCGACTGCAACAGTGTGATCGACCATGTGAAGGGCGTACCGGACATTGACCCGGCGCTGGCGTCGAAATGGGCCTCGGAAGCCCGTGTGATACGCTGCTACAACTACTATATCATGAACGTGGAATATGGCGGAGTGCCATGGTATGGGCATGAACTCGTGGATATCGACAATCTGAACGAACCTCGTGACACACGCGAGGAGACTTTCAGGAAAATAATCGCCGACCTGACGTTGGCTATCGAAGATCCTGATTTTCCCGATAAATTAAGTGCCGCCAGTTCCGATTACGGTCATGTAAACAAAGGCATGGCATACATGCTGCGGGGATTCTGTTATATGTGGCTGCAGGAATGGGATAAAGGCGAAGCCGATTTCCGTTCCGTGGGCAAATGCGGTTTCAGGCTGTACACCTCCGGCCAGAATCCTTTCAAGGAGCTTTTCACCGTGGAACAGGAACGCTGCGACGAGATGATATTCTCCATACAGTATGATCTGAACGGTTCCTTCTGGGACCAGAACGGATACCAGCGTTCGTACGGCACTCGCAGCGCCCGCGGATGGGGTTGGGCCAATTATGTCGCAAACCCCTACTTCGTGGATACGTTCGAAAACGCCGACGGCAGCAGGTTCGACTGGGAGGACGTGATTCCCGGTTATACCACGATGGACAAGAAGGCGCGACGGGTCTTCTTCCTGCGTGACGGACTGACTGATGCCGAGAAGGCTTATCAGGCCGAGCAGGGCGCCGATATGTCGAAGTATCTGCCGGAGGGCAATGAAGCTCGTATCCGTAAGGCATACGACAACCGCGATCCTCGTCTGGAAATGTCGATAATCACTCCCTACGCACAGTTTATCGGAGGCAACGAAGGGATAGCCCGCACCTACACTCTGCGGTTCCCGTTCCGCACCGACAAGAAGAAACCCTGGGATATATTGTACGATAAGAGCGACCAACTGTTTTACCTGGTACGTAAGAACGTGACCGAAGGAATCGAACATGCCAATCATCTCGGAGGCAATGAGCTGGACCATCCGTTGTTCCGTTACGCCGAAGCATTGCTGTGTCTGGCCGAATGTCTGAACGAACAGGGCAAGGTGGCTGAGGCTGTCGAGGTCGTCAACCAGATACGCAGCCGTTGCGGGGCGCAGCTGCTGAATAGCAACGCCGCCACGCAAGTCAAGGATCAGGACGACATGCGCAGGCGCATACGCAATGAGTTCAAGTGGGAACTCTTTGCCGAAAACGAAGTGTACTGGCACGAGTTGCGCTGGGATACGTGGAAGGACGATAAGTTCGGAACGTACGAAGGCGAACCTAACGGCTGGATGCAGGTATGGGGTGTCCGGGATTATTACTATAAGTGGGGAGGCGACCATTATAAACTGTATCCGATCCCACAGGAGGAAATCCTGAAGAATCACAACCTCCTTCAGAATCCCGGATGGTGACACCGATGGCGAAAAACCGGACAATCAGTTAAATTGACGGGGGTGTACCAAAACCTTGATTTTGATACACCCCCAAAAACAACATGACAATATGAGAAAAATAATATTTCTTTTATCACTGGTATTTGCTATCGGCGCAAATGCCGCTGAAATGCAGAAATATATACGGAATTCCGGCGGCAATTATCTTGGCGGCAACAAGTCCGGGAGGGCTGTGTTGAAAGCCGCGAGCGCGTCGGCACCCCTTATGACCCTGTCTCAACAGCCGGACGGAACTTACTCAATAAGTTATACTGACGGAGGGACTAAAGTATTTCTCGCGGCGACGGAGGCCGGTGCTCCCCTCACATTCCGCGCAGGCGACGACGCATCGCAATGCAGGTTCCGGATCGAGAAGGTCGATGATATGTTCTATGGCATCAAAAGCGTGACGACTAACAGATACATCGGGGTGGACAACGTGATAAGTGGCACCATCGTTTACCCCGGATACGATGCGGCATCGAATCTCAGCCTGTGGATGCTCAACGATACGGAGACACACGATGCGTTGACGGAACGACGTAATTATTACGTGTTCCCGGCACAGAAACTCCAGCAGAACGAGGGTGCCGGAGTAAGCCTGTGCTTCTGGGCCAATATGTGCGGCAAGGAGGTGTGGAACGACTACTATCTGGACCGGCTGATCGATTGGCTGGTGGATCCGGAAGGGTTGAACCTGAACCTGTTCCGTTACAATATCGGCGGCGGCGACGACCCGCAATGGAAAAACTGTCCCGAACATCACTTCGTGACTACGGGCAAAGGAGAGCGTGCGGAATTCGAATCGTTCAAGGACGGACCCGGGCAGCCATACGTGTGGACCCGCGATGCGGCACAACGGCGCGTAATGCTGAAAATCAAGGAGAAACGCCCGGATGCCGTTTTCGAAGCCTTCTCCAATTCGGCTCCGTGGTGGATGACCGTGAGCGGTTGTTGCGCCGGTGGTCCCACTGTAAAGGATGATAATCTCAAGCCGGAATATTACGAGGAATTCTCCCGTTATCTTGTGGATGTATGCAAACATTACAAGGATGAATACGGTATCGAGTTCAAGACACTGGAACCTTTCAATGAGCCGCAGGCCGAATACTGGGCCGTGGGTCTAAGTCAGGAAGGATGCCATTTCAGCCCCGCCTCGCAGACGGCATTCCTCAAGGTGCTCGCCCCCATTCTGAAACAGAGCGGTCTGAATACAAAAATCTCGGCCAGCGACGAGACGAGCATCCTCCATTCAATCACGGATATCAAGTACTTCAAGAAGCAAGGCGTGGACAATCTGGTGGGACAATGGAACACTCATTCCTATATCTGCGACAACCGTGCACGGAGTCAGTACGGTAATTTCACACGTGCCCACGGAGCTCCTCTGTGGATGAGCGAATACGGACCGATGAACATAGGAACCGGTCTGGCCGGAAACCTTGAAGTCATGCAGCATCGTTTCAACGACATCAATTACCTTATGCCCAACGCATGGTTCGACTGGATGTACATGGATTATGAAGCACAATGGAGCACCGTTTCCTGTGCATACGAACATCCGCAGAATGCGACCAGACTGAAGAATTATTACGTTCATGCGCAACTGAGCCGTTTCGTAAAGGCCGGTTATTTCTTCCTCCCCTCGACTTCCGACAAAACCGTAGCGGCAATATCCCCCGACGGTCACGAACTGGTCATCGTGGCCATGAACGACCTCCCCTATCAGGCCGAGCATACGGTGACGTTACCGTTTACCGAAGTATGCGGTGATATCAAAAGTTTCGTTACGGAAACGGAAAAGAATCTGGCACAGGAAGGGGAATGCAGCGTGAACGGCAATGAGATTAAATTCACGGTGACGCCGCTAAGCGTCCGGACGCTGGTCATACCGGTAAATGTGAATTCCGTCGACTTCACGGTTTCGGACAAAGACAAGTTTGTGATTGTGCCGCAGTCCGCCAGAAATATGGCGGTCACGGTTCAAGGACAGGCATTCGTACTTGACGGTATAAATGCCGGTGATGCGAATCAGGTATGGACAGCCTCGAGGAACGGCGACGGATTCACATTGTCCGACGGGTCGGGCAACACAATGGCATGCGACGGTTCCGGCTCGAAACTGTTCGTGACCAACGCCTCCGGAACTGCCTTCAGGCTTACCAGAGTCGCCGATTTCTTCCATGCCGTCACATCGGGTTCAAAGGGACTTGCATTGTCTGGCAACGGCCTGACGGCCGGAACATCGTTGAGCATGGGTTACGATGCCACCGAGCCTGACCAGGATACCCGTCACTGGATGCTCCTGAAAGTCGGTGATTACGAATCGTCCGGAATCGAAAATGTCCTGAACGGAAATGAAGCGTCCGGAAGTCTGGACAAACCTGTGTATTATGATGCTTTGGGACGCCGTGTCAATGGCCTCCGGCCCGGTCTGAATATCGTGGTACGCGGCAGCAATGTCGTTAAAATACTGAAATGATGAAAAGAAGTGTTGGTTGTGTTATAGTTTTGGTATCCGCGCTGACAAATGCGGCGCATCCTTCGGTGACGAAGGATGCGTCGGACAGCCGGATGGATACTTTCATAGATTCCCTCATGTCGCGCATGACATTGCGCGAAAAAATCGGACAGCTGAATCTTGTACCCCCGGGAGGAGAATTCGCAACGGGCGAGGAGGTGAAGTCCAACATCTGGGAGCTGTGCCGGAAAGGTGAACTCGGAGCCGTCCTGAACCTTGCGGACGCACGACGGATCAGGAATGCCCAGAAGTTTGCCGTCGAGGAGACCAGACTGGGAATACCGCTGTTTTTCGGCATTGATGTGATTCACGGCTTCCGCACCATCTATCCCATACCGTTGGCACAGGCATGCAGCTGGGACATGAAAGGCATTGAACAATGCGCCCGCTACGCCGCGGAGGAAGTAAGCAGCGAAGGTGTGAACTGGACCTTCTCCCCGATGGTGGATGTTTCTCTGGATGCCCGCTGGGGACGCATCATGGAAGGATCAGGAGAGGATCCCTTTCTTGGAAGCCGCATCGCCGAGGCAATGGTGCGCGGTTATCAGGGCGACATGTCTAAGGCGGACAATATCATGGCATGCGTGAAACATTATGCCCTTTACGGGGCATCCGAGGCGGGACGCGATTACAATACGGTCGACATGAGCCGACTCAGGATGTACAATCAATATTTCCCGCCATATAAGGCCGCAGTGAAGGCCGGAGCCATGTCGGTGATGACATCGTTCAATATCGTCGACGGCGAACATGCCACCGCAAACCGATGGCTGCTCGACGACGTGCTGAGAGATCAGTTCGGATTCGGTGGGTTTGTCGTCACCGATTACGGCAGCATCGGAGAGATGACCAATCATGGTTTCGGAGATTTAAAAAACAACTCCGCCCGGGCCTTGAAGGCCGGTACTGACCTTGATATGTGTTCCCTCGGCTTTATCAACACCCTTGAGGAGGCTGTTTCCGATGGAATCGTATCCGAAGCCGACATCGACAAGGCATGCAGAAGGATTCTCGAGGCCAAGTTCCGTATGGGGCTGTTTGACGATCCTTATAAGTACTGCAGCAAAAGCCCGGAGGAGGTAGACAGCATTATCTTCAATCGCAGATTCAGAGACCTCTCGCGCAAGATGGCTGCTGAGACTTTTGTATTGCTGAAGAACGAACAGGTCTCCGGCAAACCGTTGCTCCCGCTCGGCAGGAGCGGCAGAATCGCCCTGATCGGGCCTCTTGCCGATGCTCGCGAAAATCTTACCGGCAGCTGGATATGGCCTCTGCCCGAACATTGCAAATACAAGTCCCTGCGTGAGGCAATGGAAGAAAACCTTAAAGGAAAAGCCAAGTTGCTGTATGCGCAGGGATGCAATCTATGTTCAGACCCGCAATTACAGAATGACGTGCAGGCTTCATACATCCCGCGAGGAGATAACGACATTATGAACCAGGAGGCTTTGCGTATAGCGCGACAGGCAGACATTATCGTATGCGCCATGGGAGAAGGCAAGGACTTCACGGGCGAGGACCACTCGATGGTCAACATCTCCATGCCTGATACTCAACTGGATCTGCTGAAGAAACTGAAGGAAACCGGGAAACCGATAATACTCATTAATTTTTCCGGACGTCCTACCGTGATGAATTGGGAAAAGGAAAATATTCCTGCCATTCTGAATGTCTGGTTTCCGGGTACGGAGGGAGCGGATGCAATTTGCGATGTCATCTTCGGAGACAAGTCCCCCTGCGGTCGTCTTACTGTCAGTATGCCCCGGCATGTTGGACAGGAGCCCCTTTATTACAACCAATTGCCCACAGGACGCCCGGTGGGAGAAGGCGCCGATAAATTCGTTCTCTGGAAATCCAATTATCTCGATGTCCGCAACGACGCTCTTTTCCCTTTCGGCTATGGATTGAGCTATACCACTTACGATTACGGAGAAATGACTGTGGATACTGACAAGGATGATGTAATTGTTAGCGTTGACGTTACGAACTCCGGAGACTGTGACGGATACGAAGTGGTGCAGTGTTATATCCATGATATCGCATGCCGCTACTCGCGCCCCGTCAAGGAGCTGAAGGGATTTGAGAGAGTATTTCTGAAAAAGGGTGAAACAAAAAGGGTCAACATCAGGTTGAGCAAGGAGGATCTCAGCTTTTACGATTCGGAGGGAAACTTGATTTTCGAACCGGGAGAATTCGACATAATGATCGGTGCGAATTCAAGAGACCTTCAATCCAAAAGAATCTTAATGGAATAAGTACAAATTATGAAGAGATTATTCGGATTATTGGTATTACCGATGGTTTTGAGCGGCTTTTGTCATGCTCAGGATTACCGGGGAAATAAACCGCAGTCAGTCAACTACCTTCAGGGCAAAATCCTGTCGGTAGTCGGCGACAGCGAGGCCGCGGGCGATAAAAACGGAATAAAAGACACATACGTCTATTACATTGCAGAACGAAACTGCATGAAGGTCAACAACCTGGCCCTCAATGGCCAGAAGCTGTGCAATGCCATTGAAGGCAAGGACTGGCCTGCCTTGATTGACTACTACAGACAAATTCCCCAAGAATCGGACTATATTCTGGTGCACATAGGATATAACGATGAATTCAACCCGTACGAATGCGACGAATCGTGTGATTCTCTGTCGTTCAAGGGAGCCTTCAATCATTTGATCAAGGGAATCAGAGAGACCTATCCCGATGCAAGAATCGGGGTGGTGTGTCCTTACTATTTCAACGGCGAGCCTTCACGCAGGGACCGGGCCGAATGGATGAAACGACGCTGCAATCAACTGCATGTGCAATGTATCGACGGATGCGCGGTTTCAGGTCTTGACTGGGATAATCCCAGCCAGAAGGATTTTTTCCGTGATGAAGTTCACCTTTCAATCAAAGGGCATAAACGGATGTCCTACATATATGAGCATTTCCTGAGAGGCTTATGAGAACATTCCGCGAACCTGACTAAGACATCGTTCAAAAGCATATCCTAAAAGAAAACCGGGGCGAAGGAATATCGGTTATTCCATCGCCCCGGTTCATAATCTTGCCGACATCAGCCGCAGTGGAAATGGGTCTTGACCATGCGCAGCATTTTGTCGGGATCCAGCAGGGCGGCGCGCGCGTCGCGGTCGTCCTGTGCACGCAGCCGGGCACATACTCCCTGTATCATGGCCGGCGAGAATACGCCTTTCTCCTGGAACTCGTCGGCTCGTTGCTCCAGGCATGCCGCCGACTCGTGGCACGACACGGGCAGCGTGTCCAACGACTTCAGCCGCCCGGCATTCTCCTCGGAATGGATGTTGACGTCCACATACGTGCGTGCGGCCACGTCAAGCGCGTCGGGCATCTCGAAGCCATGCCGCACGGCCACTGCCAGACCCGCCAACAGCTGGTAGATGTCGGCCGAACCGTCGGCCGAGCGAATCTCGAACGTCTGCTTGCGCGAGGCGTCCACCTCGGCCGGCGTACTTTCGCCTGGATTGGCCTCGGCGCACATATCGCGGCCGGATGTCCAGCCCAACGGCACGCGCACTAATACCGACCGGTTGCGGTCGCCCCAGCACACGTTGGTCGGGGCCTCCTGATGAGGAACCAGGCGGAAATAGCTGGTCGGGTTCGTGTTGCCGAAGGCTGTCAGAGCCGGAGCCAGGTCCATGATCCCCGCTATGCCGCGCCGTGCCGCGTCCGACAGCGTGCGGTCGGCGTTCAGCATCGCCGTGGTGCCGTCAGGGTTCATGAAGCGCATGTGTATGTGCAGACCCGAGCCCGCCTTTCCTATCGTGATCTTGGGCGCGAACGTCACGTCAAGATCCATCTTGGCGGCCAGGTTGCGTATCACCCACTTGGCTATCAGAAGCTGTTCGGCCGCCTCGCGCGCGTCTACAGGCAGGAACTCTATCTCGTTCTGCTCGTATACCAAGCCGTCAAGGGTGAAATTACCCACCTCCGAATGACCGTACTTTATCTGTCCTCCCGTGCGGGCTATGTAGCTCATGCACAGCGTGCGGAAATCATTGAACTTGGCAAACGGGGCGCTCTCGTGGTATCCCCGCTGGTCAGTGGCCGGGAACGTGCCCGGATCCGGAGCTATGACATAAAACTCCAGTTCGCCCATGGCGTGGAATTCCAGACCCGTCAGCTCCGTGAAACGTCGGCAGGCCTTGTCGAGCGTCAGCTCCGGCGACGACTCCAGCGGCCGGCCGTTCTTGTCGAAAAACGAGCAGAGCATGGTCAGTGTCTTTACCGGCGCGAACGGATCGACGAACGCCGTGCGGTATCGGGGCACCACATACAGGTCCGACTCCCCCGCGCTTATGAACGGGAACAGCGACGAACCGTCCACACGCTCGCCCAGAGTCAGTATGGTCTCCAGGTAGTCCAGCGAATTGATTACGAAATTCAGTGTCTTGAGGCGCCCGTCGGCAGCCGGATACATGAAGTTGACCATCTCCACACCGTTCTCGGTGATGAAGCGCACTATGTCCTCGCGCGTGAAGTCGGCCGGATGCTTGCCCAGCCATGCCGTCACTTCATTTTTTGACAATCTGAGGCTCTTTTCCATGGTAAGTAGCATTTAGGTATTTAAGGTTTTCCTGCCCAGGTTCAGGGCATGCACCGCGCCGATTAAGGAGTATCGGCGCCTAATTGTTTTTCGCTTCTAAATTACAAACAATTTACTGATAATCCAACTATTTTTATTAATTTTGAAGCTATCGTGACCATTCACGATAATGCATCTGTTCCAGGCTGAAGAAGGGAACCGGATGTTTCGAGAATTAAAACAACATAATATTATGCGAATGAGAACATTATTACTGATTGCATCCGGCTTGATGTCACTGGCTTCCGTAGCCACGGCAGCGGTGCCGGAACGTACGGTGCGCGTCACGTCGCAGGGTGCCCTCAGGCAGATGCGGGCTCCGCGTCAGCAGATGACCGCTGCACCGGCTCAGATTCCCGTGACCAGGGAAGCGCCGGCAAATGCCGTCGAGGTTCCCTTTACCCACGACTTAGGCAAAGGTGGAACCGAAGTAAAGAACTACACTGACATCAATGTCAACAACGACAACCGCAAATGGCAATACGGCAAGGTCAGCGGCTATGCCGCCTGCATGGTGCCCAACGCAGACAACGTTGACGCCAACGACGACTGGCTGATCACCGTGCCAATTCACTTGCCTGCCGGCAACTATGTCCTGTCGTTCGAGATTGGAATGATGGGTTCCGGTGCGATTTCCGTATCCCTGGACGCGAGCATCGGCAAGACTCCTACCGTCGAAGGTATGGCTACTCAAGTAGTGGCTCTGCTCACACATACCCAGACAGGATTCCAAAAATATGAGTATGGTGTTTCAATCGATGAAGAAGGCTATTACTACGTAGGCTTCCATTGCACTACGACCAAAGCTCAGAAAGGCACCTTGAAGCTCGCCAATGTCGGTATGCGTGCCGGCACCGTCGCACCTCCAGCCGATCCACCGGCTGCGGGTCAGCTCAGCTGGACGCTTGCGCCCAGGGGCGAACTGAAGGCAACGGTTACATACGTGGCTCCTACCAAGACAGTATCGGGCGCCGACCTTACTGAAATCTCCAAGGTATTGATCACCTCGCGATGGGATGTGGACAAGTTTGAATATACCGATGTCCAGCCGGGCCAGACCATTACACGCGAGGTGGAGATGTACGCCGGCATCAACAACCGTTTCACCGCCGTTGCATACGTGGGCGACACCCCCGGCGAGAAAGTGGAATACAAGAACATCTGGTGCGGTCCCGACGCGCCCAAAGCTCCGGAGAACGTGAAGCTGACCCCCTCGGCCGACTACACTAAGGCCTCTCTTACATGGAACGCCGTCACCGAGGGCGAGCATGAGAGCGGCTATGTCGACCCCGCCGAAGTAACCTATTATATCTTCGACGCATTCGGCAGCTACTATGATCCGGCAATTGCAGAAGTGAAGGGTTCCACCTCATATACTTTTGATTACTCCGACCTCGAGGCTCAGGACTTCGTGGCCTATCAGGTCACTGCCGGTTATGGTGAATATTATTCGCTCGACACATCGTCCAACATCGTAGTCGTGGGCAAACCCGACCAGGCTCCGTTCACGGAATCCTTCACCGATGGCAGTTATGACAAGGTATGGGTACTCGATCCTCAGACATCCTACAGCGGCCAGGACTACGGCACGGTCGATGACTCTTACTTCGAGTCGCTGCTCGATCCCGATGATCCCGAGTCGCCCAAGCCTCTGAAATCGCAGGACGGAGACAACGGTTTCTTCTTCTGGATGCCCATAGAGACCGATGTGATGTGGGGCTTGCAGTCGGTTCGGGTAGACCTTACAAAGACCAAGAATCCTGTGCTTGACGTATGGTACCAGGGCAAAGGGAGCACCCTTGACATCATGGCCGCGCATGGCGAGGCTGAGTTCACCCCGTTGCGCACCATCGCCCTCAAGGACGCTCCGACCGATGACTGGACCCTCTGTCGCGTACCTCTCGATGAGTTCAAGGCCGACGGCACCGTGCGCGTAGCCTTGCGCCTTACAGCCACCGACAACACCGACACCGAGATGTGGAGCGTACCGCTGGACCATATTTCCATCCACGATCTCGTCGAGAAGGATCTGGCCGTGCGTGGACTGAACGTAGCCGAATCAGTCAAGGCCGGCGAAAAACTGCCTGTAACGGCTCGCGTAGAAAATGTCGGTACCGCCCATGCAGCCGAGGCAACGCTGGAATGGAGCATCAACGGAGAGAAGATTGCCTAAAACTCGCTGTCTGCCATTTCTGCAAACGAAATCAGGATGGTTTCCGCCGAATTGCCCATAGCCCTCAACGCCACTGACATTATAGAAGTCGCAGCCCACATAGTGGCCGAAGGCGATGCCGTGGAGCATAACAACTCCCATACAGCTTCCGTAACGGTGAAATTCAATGAGTTTCCCACAGTCACCGACCTTGTCGCCAATATCAACAAGGAGACCGTCACCCTGACATGGTCCGCCCCTGCACTCGACAACCTCCCCGGTCCTAAGACTGTGACCGAAGACTTCGAGAACGAGGACTACACGCCCATGTCAATCTCCGGTGCCGGAGACTGGACAGTCTACGATGGCGACAAGCAGAAGACCTACAATATATTCCGCGAACAGTACAACCCCTTCCAGACACAACCCATGGCCTTCCAGCTGTTCAATACGAAGCTGGCACAGATTCCCGAACAGTATCAGCCGGATGCCGAGACCCACAGCGGAGACTCGTTCATGATGGCACCCAGCGCCCAGACCAAGAACGACAACTGGCTCATATCGCCCGAACTGTCGGGCAGCGCGCAGACCATATCGTTCTGGGCTAAAAGCATGATGTCGGCCTGGCCCGAATCGTTCGAGCTGCTTTACTCCGTCACAGGCAACACCCGTGACTGCTTCACACAGACAGTCGAGGTGCAGAACTATCCCGCCAGCGGCGAGGTGCCCGAGGTCTGGACCGAGTTCAAGGCCGCTCTGCCTGAGGGTGCGAAATATTTCGCCATTCATCACGACAGCGAAGATACACTGGCTCTGTTGATAGACGACGTGACTTACGAGGCGGCACCCGAGATGCCGCTCGATCTTGCCGTAACAGGCTATCATGTCTTCCGCAACGGCAAGCAGCTCACCGAAGCGACCGTGCCCGAAACCTCATACTCGGATACTCCCGCAGCCACCTATAACGAAATCGGAAGCCACACGTTCCGTTACTCCGTAGTGCCTGTTTACAACCACGGCGCGGCGCGTGTCAGCAATGAAGTCGAGGTTGCGCTAACGTCCAGCGGTATCGAAGTAGTAGGCATTGAGGATCTTCATAAAGCCAAGGTTTACAACCTGCAGGGCATACGCGTCGCCAACCGTGACATCGTGCCCGGTGTCTACATTGTGGTTGATGCCAGCGGCTCCCGCAAGGCCCTCGTGAAATAATCCACTACTTCCCGATACAGCGGGGACTGTGCTTTCCGGCACAGTCCCCGCTTATATATATAATACTATGCGTAATGACAGCGTATCAAGTCATTGAGGA
>ERZ1026968.140-NODE-140-length-38462-cov-5.825657_pt1 | contig 38462 bp, 41 predicted proteins | sample MGYA00519295_ERZ1026968 | MGnify/ENA primary metagenome ERZ1026968 (study PRJEB26926, sample SAMN06164480) | human gut metagenome | biome: ENVO:00009003; feature: ENVO:2100002; material: ENVO:00002003 | host: Homo sapiens | place: USA | collected 2012 ...
AAGTCGTCGGCAGCGTCAGATGTGTATAAGAGACAGATTCCGGTGAAGCCGTTGTTGTCGCTGGCCGGATAAAGACCCCACTGGTATGAGGGCAGGTTGGCCAGCGCTACGCATAGGCGCTGGGTCTTGTCTGCCGGGTTGATGTAAAAGCAGACGCCGACTGGGGTCTTGCCGCTATCGAGCAGGTCGCTGTAGGTTCCGTCTGCAAAGACGTAATCTCCGAGGTGGCAGCTTCTCTTATAGAAGCCGATGGTTGTTTCCTCGGTCATCTTCGTGCCGTCGCTCAGCGTAATCTCCACCGTGACCTTGGCCTTGGGTGCGCGGTCTTCTGTACCGATGGTCGTCACCGTGAGGACGCCGGTCACTTCGTCAATCGTGGCGTAGTTGTTGGCGGCGATTGTCCAGCGGATTTTCGTGAAGTTGTTGGCGTTGGGGATTGCCGGGGCTACCGTCAGCTTGTATTTCTCGGGGTCGTCTTGCGGCGTGATCTCGTCGATGTAGCGGTCGCCGCCAATGGTGACGGTCGTCAGCTCTCGCTTCGTGTATTCGATGTAGAGGGGGTTGTTCTCGTCATCGACGTTGCCCCATGTCTCCAGCAGTTTCCTCTTGAGGTCAAAGTTCACGATGGCGGTTCGCTGGAGCTGAATGTGGCCGGTGATGTCGGCTTTCATGTCGGCCAGCATTTCGAGGTATGTCACGGCGAAGTTCTGCCAGTCGATGCCTCGGAGCTTCGCGCTTCGCAGGATGTTGTCTTCTGCCGAGAGGATGTCTTCGATGAGGGTTCGCGTGTCGAGCTTCGGGCAGTTCTCAATCTCGACGCTGGTCAGCTGGCTGAAGCCCTGCAGGGTCAGCGTTTCGAGGTTCGGGAAGTCTTTGTATGAAATCGTGCGGATGCTCTTGCCCAGCTGTATGCTGGTCAGCGCGTCGGTCTGCGGAATGGTTACGGCGGTGGCTCCGGTGTCGCGCAGGTCGATTTCCTCTATCTTCTCGGATTGGAGGTTAAAGGCTCCGGTCACATTCGGGCAGTTGCGAACCACCAGCTTCTTGAGCGCGATGCTGTTGCCGATGTTGGTCACGCGACTGGAGAGGTTCGTGTTCGGATTCTTGCCGCTGTAATCGAGGACGAGCTTCTCGAGGCGCTTGCAATATTCGAGGCCGGTGGCGTCGAGGCTCGTGGCGATATCCTGCAGGCCGCTCTCCACTTTGGTGCCGTCGGGCAGCTCGGTGTAGGTGCTGATTTCGGTCAGCAGGTCGGCGTCGTAAACCGTGAAGGTGGTTTCGTTAAAGGTCGCGCCGTTGCTCTCGAAGTAGGCAGGCTCTCCGGGCTTGATGCTTCGGACGGTCTGAATGCCTCCGGCGCCCCAGTTCAGCGATGCGTAAATCGGGGCGCTGTGCCGGAGGGCGACTCCGTTGCCGTTGCCCCAAAGGCGGAGCTCCAGCGAGCCGGAGGTGTTGGCTCCGCATTTGCTATCCCAGTAGCGCTGGCGGTATTTGAAGAAGTGGCGCATCACCTCGCGCTTGTCGCCGTGTGCCATGTCAAAGCGTCCGGTGTTGGCGTATCCCATGCCGTCGGTGTTGTAGAGCGCCTCGCACCACTGGCTCCAAAATGAATTATAAAGGTTCCACATCGCCTGCTCGTTGAGGCCGTTGGAGCGCATGGCTTGGTACATCGCCTTGATGTCTTCCGGCCATGCCTTGGCTACGCAATCCCAAAGGCCGGAGAGGCGACCGTTGAAAATCGGGGAGCCTGCGGTGGTCTTGACGGTGAAGGTCTGCGTTTCGGCGTTGTATTCCTCACCGACGATGGTTCCGGTTTCGCCGGTGCTCTCGTTGTAGCTGTCGCCCCACTCATGGAAGACTTGGAATATCAGCGTGCCTCGGTTTCCGTATCTTCCGGCGGTGTCGGAGTCGCGCTGCACAAAGAATGCCTTGGGCGTGGTGGTCGTGGTGACTCCCTCGAAGCCGATGGTCATGTTTTTGTCCATCGAGTCGACGCCGAGGATCCAGTTGAAAAAAATGAAGTAGAAAAGGGCGCTGCTCTTGTTGAGGTACTGGGCGTGCTCGGCGTTGAACTTGGCGAGGCGGTAGGCCGGAGTGTCGTGCGTGTAGACCGTGTCGCCGTAGGTCACCGACCTTGTCAGCTGCTTGTAGCTTCCGTTGACGAGACGGTAGCGCTCGGCGATGTTCGGGTTGCATGAATATACCCAGTTGTGGAAGCGGCGGAGCCATTTGGATTCGTTGTTGGCCTGTGTGGTGCCCTCGGCGTTCAGCGCCACTCCGAAGTCGTCATCTGTCACGGGGCTTTTCTTTGGCACTCGTGCGTAGTATAGCGTGGTGGCTTTGTCGTTCCACTTGCCGTTCTGCCATTTGCCCTCGGGGATTTCTTCGCTGAAGAAGTTGACGTTATCCTCGACCTCCCACAGCTGGTTATCGCCGCTGTTGTCGAAGCCGAAATAATAAGGGTCGTATTTGTTGTTGACGAAGTTGTAAATGGAAAGGAAGCGGACGCTGGCCACTCCGGCGTTGTAGCTGCGGAGCCAGCCGATGATCGGGAAGCCCGAGAGCGACTGGCGGTAGGTCACGGGCTTGCCTGCGGCCTGCTGTGCGGCCTGCTGTTCTGTCAGCAATTCCGGGTATTGCTGGGCGGTTCCGAGCAGAATGTTTTGGTAGGCGTTGGCGGCGAGAATATTGAAGATTCCCTCGCTGGAGGCGAAGTTGACCTTATCGACGAATTCCTTTGCTTTCAGCTTCACGCCGCTGGTGATGGCGTAGCCGGTGATGGTCACCTTGACTCCGTCTATCACGACGCTCCATGCTCCGTTGTATTTGTCTGCCCAGTTCTTGTAGGGGTCGGGATAGCTCAGCGAGCTGGTTCCGTCCAGCGCGATGTCGTGGCTTTCGCAGGTGAATGAAGCAAGGGCGGCTGGCTCGCTTCCGGGGTTGGCTTCCCATGCCGGGTTGACAAACTCGGTCGTGGCTTTCTGCCAGTCTTTCTTTCCGGTCGGCATCTTGGCGATCTCCCATATTTTGTATGGCGTGTTGGGAAGCGCGGCCACCGTCTTGGCGAAGTCGACGGCGTTGGTGGAGTCGAGGATGTTGTTGCGCTTGGCGATGGCTATCTTCTCGGTGAGGTCGGGCGTGTCGTATGCGAAGTTGCCGAGCATCTGCTGGTAGTTGAGGCTCTTGTCGTAAATGCGGACGGTGTAGAGCTCTACGTCGCAGTCGGGGCTTCCGATGGTGATTTTCTTTGGGGTGTGCTGCTGCCATACCGAGGTCTTGTAATCCATCATTCGCACAATCACTCCGTTGAGGTAAACAAAGGCGATATTGGCGTCGCTCTCCTCCACTCCGGAGAGCAGGACGTTCCGGCAGTGGGTCGTGGTTCCGTCGATGCAGAACCCGACGCGGATTTTCTGCTCGTCGGTGTAGATGGTTTCCACCTTGCCTCCGGCGTCGCTGCACAGCTCGATGCGGTTTGCGTAAATTGCAAACCCGATTCCGTCGGCCATCGCGTCGATGATCTTCGTGTCGGTGTTGGTGCAGTTGAGGGCGCGCAGCTCAAACTCGAAGGTGCGCCCGGTTCGGGCTGCGGCGTTGGCGGCGTTCACTCCGAAGTCGGCGCCGAATGGGTAGAAGCCGTCGAGGGTGATGCTCTTTCCGGCCTTGATTAAAAATGCGTTATTTCCGAAGCCATTATTTCCGATCAGCTTGAAGTTGTCGCTTCGCTTCACGGAGCAGGTGCGCTGGCCGTTGTAGGTGCTGTGCCAGTCTTCGGCATCTGCGTCGGCGTTGGTTCGGCCTGCGGCGGAGAGATAAATTTTGCACTCGGTCGCCGGTTCCAGCGTGACGCCTGCATCGAGGACGGTCAGCGTGTGGGTGGTGGTTGTGCTTGCTACCTTGATTGCGGCCACGATGGTTCCGAGGGTGAGGTAGTTGTTGTCGGCGGCGGTCAGTCGTAGCTCCTGCATTCCGGAGGTTCCGTCGGCCTTGAGGGTTACGGTCTGCGATGTGAGGTCGGCCAGCTTGATGCCGCTGGTGTCGCGCACCTCGAAGTTGACGGTCACCTGCTGGCCTCCGGAGTTCGGGTAATAAAGGAAGTATGGAATGCTGGCGGTGTCGTAAAGGGTCACCTGCTTGTCGGCGTTTGCTCCGATGCAGATGCTGGGGGTGCCGAGGCCTTTCTTGATGAAGCTTGTTGTGATGGGCTGGGTGCTGATTCCGTAGGTGGCGTTCTCGGCGTAGATGCTGATGGTGTGCGCTCCGGGGGCGAGCGTTCCGTTGGGGTCGATGATGAAGTCATTTGTCGAGTTGGTGATGGTGCTCTGCGCTATCTCGGTGCCGTCGACGCTGACGTGCACCTGCGCGGCTACGCCTCGGCAGGAAACGCGGAGGCTCCATGCGCCCTCTCGGAGCAGGCTTTCCTCGTAGCTGTTGTCCAGCGCCAGCACAATTTCCAGCGCTCTGATGGTGAATGTGAAGGTTCGGCTCTTGCCGTGGTTGTTGCCCACCTCGATGCGGACGGCGTTGGTTTCTTGGTTGAGGTGTGCGCCGAGGTCGATGGTGTATTCGTTTCCTCCGGGGGCGAGGGTTAGCCCGAGCTCCGGCACTTCCGTGTTGTTAATCCATACCTTTGCGTAGCCGTTCTCGGTGTCGAGGTCGGTGGGGTCGCCTCCGTAGTAGCTGTTGTAGGTAAACTTCACGGGGTTGCTGGTTCCTTTGACCATGTCGGCCACCGGCTGTTTCGTGATTCGGGTGGCGAGGGTGTAGTCTACGCTGGCGGCGCCGCTGGTGTAGAAGCTGACCTCGGCCAGCACCAGCGAGCTGTTGGTGGCCGGGTCTTTGGTGTAGGTTTCCTTGGCTGCGTCGTTGGCGAAAGCGCGGAAGGTGGCGAGGCCGCTGTCGTCGGTCTTGAGGCTCCATGCTCCATGCTTTGTGGTGTCGAGCTCTTGGAGGAACTTTTTCAGAAATTCCTCCACTCGGGTTCCGAGGTAATTCTCCCAGCTCTCGTCGAGGTTGGGGATTGGTTTGTCGATGTCGTTCTTTGCCATATCTGTATTGTTGTGGTGTTAAAAATTCTTCCAGCGATCGCCGCCTTTCCATGGCTTCTCGGGGCGCCATCTTCCGCTTCCGAAGCAGGAGCCGATGGCCTCCCAAATCTTGACCGCTCCCCGGTAGAGGGTGGCTACCGGTTTGCTGCCTATCCAAATCTTGGCGACTCTTTTATTACCTATCCAAAGCATGGCCTATTCCTCCTCTGCTAAAAAGTAAAGCTGGCCAGCCTCGCACTCTCCGGCGGCGATGCGTTGCTCCATCTCCTCCTCGCTGGCCACCTCTATCGGGGTGGAGAGTCGGATCTGCTTTGCTTGGTCTTCGGTGAGGCCAGCGCTCTTGAGGGTCGTGCCATTGTATCGGTAGAGCCTGCCGTCGCTGGCTAAAAAGAGGCAGTCGGTTCTGATGGCTCCGCTCTCGGTGTAGAAGCTGTCGTGCGTCGCCCAGTCGGAGTAGTACGTCCAATATCTGACAAGCTGGCCTGCCACCGTCGCGCTCGTTCCAAATGCATAGTAGAATTTGTTGGTCGTGCTGTCAAAAACGACGACCCCACGATTAGCGCTGGGCGCTCCGGGCGCGTACTGGACATTGTCGCGCTCCGGCGTGATGTCGCTGAATGGCACCACGTCCTGCGAGATTGCATCGATGATTTGTCCGAGCGATATGCTCATGTTCTGCCCGGCGACCGAAAGCGGCAGCTTGATGTCGCGACTTATGGCGGTGATTTGGGTGAGTTCTGAAATCTTCATGCTTTTGGTGTTCTCTTTGATGACGGGAGGCTTTCCCATTCGATGTATTCTTTCATGTCGGCCGTATCTCCAACGTTATACCCTCGCACCATTTTGCATTCAAATTGTACGATGTCGCCGACCGGCACATTCATGGTTCCGCTACGGCTGCCCTCTACGCTAAAATGTGTAGTTGAGTCGTTTTCCATGATGACTATGTTGCCTATGTATCCTCTCGCCTCTTCGATCTCCGCTTCTGTATATGTGCCATCTTGAAAGTTGGTTATCGATGGCAAATAGAGCCTAATGTTAGAGGTGGAAAAATTGCCCTTGAACCTTATTCGAGTGCCCACCATGTCAAGGCGAAGGGTGCGCCAGTCTAAATTTTGAGGGAAATTGGCAGGCACCGTTCTTTTAATTGTGTAGGCGTCTATGTTGTCGGGCGTGATTATAAATGGAGTGCGACTGATAAAACCGTTAAATGTTCCTCTTGTTCGCATCTCTCCAGTCTTGAAATTTATAGCGACATTGGGTACAAAGCTCCCATCTGCAAAGTGGCTGTATTGGGTGCTTGCGAAGTCGGTTGCTCCGTTTTGAGTGAGTGCTCCTTGTTGGCTTATCATCCAGTCGCCATAAAATACTGCGCTTCCGAGTTTGGCAAAATTGGCAAGAACTCCGTTCTTGAGGCGAAGCTCGCCCGTCTTGAAGTTTATTGCCACATTTGGCTCAAAGCTGCCGTCTTTAAAGTGCTGGTATTCCGAGCTTGCTGTGGCGTTTCTCGTCCCTTGTTGGCTTATCATCCAGTCGCCATATATCACCGCGCTTCCGAGTTTGGCAAATTCAGCCATCACAATGTCAGCAAATATTGCGTTGAACTTGTCGAAGCGCTGCCAGCGAGCGTTGGCTTGAGTGTTGTTGGCAATGTCGAGCGCTGGGGTATTTTGATTGCTGGCTTGACTGACGCCCTTGTATGTCTTTCCTCGCTTGAGAACATAGTAATCTTCGGCGTACATCACGACCGGGGCGGTTTCGCTGGTCGCGGTGTAGGTCGTGTTCGGGTCGTAATAGCCAGCCGGGTAAACCATGAGACCGTCGCGGCCATCGATGCCGTTGGTTCCGTCTTGGCCATCCTGCCCATCTTGGCCGTCTTCTCCGGGGTCGCCTTTATCTCCCTTTTCGCCGCTGATGCGCACCGGCATACTCCACTGGCCGATGACGTTGTTGTTGTGGTCTATCTCGGCTTGGATCATCCATAAATCGTAACCGACAAAAAGCGTCGGGGGTGTGTCGCTCCAACCGTCGGGATTCCGGACGGTGCGGTCGAGGATGGCTGGCGACTGGCCTTTGATGTGGGACTTGTATTTAAAGTCGGTATATTGGCCGGGCTTGCCGTCTTCGGCGGTGCACTGCACTGGCTCGCTCCATGTTCCGGGCTTCTGTGTCACGCCGTTGATGAGAGCTTTCGACATCCACCACTTTCCGGTCGCGGACGGTGCATCCTGCCAGCCGGTCGGGATTGTGTGCTGGTTGTCGGTCGGGGTTGCTGGCTTGGTGTCGCTTTGCTTGAAGACGTAGCTTGTCCAGTCGCCCGTTGCGCCGTCTTCTCCTTTCTCGCCCTTGATGCGGACGATTGTCCAGTCGCTCCATGTGCCGTTTTTCTTCTGTCGCTCGGCTCGCCACAGCATCTTGGCGAAATCTTTGGAGGCCTTGTCTTTGTCGGGGTCAAACCATTTTGTCGGGTCGGTGGCCGGTGTGCCGGGGTTTTGGTCGATGTCGGAGAATTCGACATCATAGGTGGCTGTGTCGGTCATCTGTCGCGGCGTTTCCCATGCGGTGGTCAGCTTGTCGTCGAAGGTGCGAGTGGAAGCCCATAGCATCTGCTCGCCCTCGGGGATCGAGTCGCTCCATGCCGGGGTGCTCGTCGGTATCGGCGATTCGTAGGTTCCTCCGGTCGGGGTTGCTGGCTGGGTGTTGGTTCGCATGAAGACGGTGCTTTGGAAGGGAGCCCGTTCGCCGTCTTTGACCACCGGGACGTGGGTCAAGGCCAGCACTTCGGTCGTGTCGTCAGCGGCTGTCAACTTGAAGATGATTCTGTCGCCTATGTCAGCGGTGTTGATGTCGTTGCCGCCTACGGTCAGCACGTTGCTGTTGTTGGTGCTGTTCTCCATCTCGATCACGCCGCTCTCGTCTTCAAGGTCGAGCGGTTCGGTCTGACCGATTATGAATTCCTGCCATGTGACTCCGTCGGCCGAGTAGTAAAGTTTGGCTCCGGCCTGCAAAAGGTCGTAGTTATTTTCAAATGTGCGCGTGCTGTTGTCGCTGCTGCAAAGGGTGACGCTGCAGGTCAGCACCTCCGGGCGCACCTCTGTTCTGCGCACCGATACGATGTTGGCGCTCGGATTCAGCAGCCACAGCTTTATCTCCTTGCCGTCGTCGAGGCTGGCGGTCATCTTCACCCATGCGGCGCTGGAGTCTTTGGGTTCGTCGAGCGTCTTGCTGGCGACGCACTGCCAAAGGGCGCCGTTCCATGTGACGGTGTCGTACATGCCGGGGGTGCTCCGGTAGTAGTCGGTTGCGCTGGCCGCTGTTTGGGCGCTCCACATTCCTCGGTAGTTGGCCGTGCGTGTGGTCACTCCCTCGTAGCCGACGCGGATTAAATCCTGCACGATGATGCCTCGGGCGAATAGGTAGGGCTGGTCTTTGTTGATCAGCTCCTCGGTCTTCTCGTCGAGGAGGCCGTCGGGAATGATGCCGAGGATGGTTCCGTAATTGCCCGGCTCCAGCTTCGGTTTGTTGACTCCCATCAGTTCGACGAGGTTTCCGCTGTCGCAGGAAATAAAGAACGTGCGCTGTCGCTTGTTAATGTAGGAGTCACCTCGCTTGCCAATCACGGCGCTGTATGCCGGGTTGATGTATGTTTGGAGGCTCGGCTCGATGTTGTTGCCCCAGCGCGATATCACCATGCCCTCTGTCATTGGATGGTTCTTTCCTGCCGGGGTTTCGGTGTCGGGATATGTGGCCAGCAGCAGTTGGTTCGCGGCTCGGTCGACCGATTTGACCCATGCCCATGCTTTGTAGTATTCCTTGGCGTCGGCTCGGTCGAGCTTGTTAACGTAGCCATAGACCACATCGCCGGGCTGGAATGCCGTAAAATCTCCCTCCCAGCGCATTCGCATCAGCGCGGTCTGAGTTCTGTCGCTGTTGTTGGTTATCTGCTCGATGGTGCCGACGTCGCCGAAGCTGGTGTCACCCTCCTGCGCGTTGAGGCGGTTGTATATCAGCTCTTGAACCTTGAGCCAGCTGCGGACGTGCAGGCTCTCCACCTCGGCGTTGCCTGCGGCGTCAATCTGTGCGCCGCTTTGTCCTGCGATGAAGGTGCCGATGCGGATTCCCTTGAGGAATGTCCACATATGCTTTATCGTCTGCGCGATTGTCTTGAGCGCGAATTCCAGCCGGGCGCGCAGCGCGGAGTAAACGTTTCGGTCGGTCGGCGGTGTGCTGTCGATCTGCTGGATTACGTATGGCGAGGCCCCTCCGCTTCCGGTTCCGGCTGTGCCTCCGCCACCGAGAACGGCTCCGAAGTTTCCGGTAGTGTTGCCGATTCCGTCGAGGCGGTCTTCGATGGCTCCGATGCGGCTGTACTTGGCTTTTTCGCCCACGAAATAAACCGGGTTGTCGTAGGCAAAGTCGAGCGGTATCTCGTAGCCCAGCACGCGGCTTATCCTGCCGTTCTTGAAATAGCCCGGGTGGATAAGGTTCACGCTGCGGCCAATCCCGAGGTATAGGCCGTCGGGGCTGTCTTTCTCCACCTCGTAGGCAAGGTCGCAGGCCACCGTGCACTGGTAGGTGCTGGTGTCGGTGTTGAGCTTCTCGATGTACTCGCGCGTCTTCCGGAGCAGCTCTTTCTCGGCGCTGCTGACGTAGTCGGTCTTGCTGTCGCTGATCATGGCGATGTTGAAGCCGAGCAGGATGAACTCGTCGCCGGTCTTGGGCTTGATTATCTCGTTGGGGAGCTTGGTCGTGTCGTCGCGCTTGATTTGGAAGTGGTAGTTATCTTCTAATAACTCCACATCGAATGTCATTCCGTTCAGCAGGCCGCTCTGAAACGTCACCTGCAGGGCGGCTCCGTCGATGAGGTAGTCGCCTCTGTTGAACTTGTTGGCGTCGCTGAATAGATCGTCGGTGAAGATGAACTCCCGGTAGTTGATTTGGGTCTTGCTTCCATCCTGCTCGGGCTGCTCCTCGGTGTATTCGTCGCTCTGCTGGATGGAGGTGATTTTGCTGATTCTGCTCGGGTAGACGTCTTCAAAAATCACCACGTCTTCGACCGCTTCCTCCTCGCTCTCGAAATCGAAGGCGTCGAGGTATCCCTTTATCGGGTTGCCGTCTTCGTCCACCTCCGGAAGCAGGAGCCTGCTGTTGACGATGCCGTTGGTGGTCACGTCTTGGTATTTCTCGAAGACGGTATAAATGCTGGTGAAGTATCGGGCTGGCGCCATTGCCGTGTTGAGCTGGGGCAGGCGGTACTTGTCGCCGTTGTTGATGCTCGCTCCTCCCGGGAGCGTCAGCTTGCGCTGGCTCTTGTCAAAACCTGCGTTGAAGGTGGCGCCAGTGATGGTGTGGTCTACCTCGCCGGTCACTTTGTCGAGCACCTCGATGGTGATTCCGCTGGCGCTGAACTCCGGCCAGCCCTCAAAGAGTCCGATTTGTCCGTCGGCGTCTATCTTCACGCTGATGGTCGGCTTGTTGTCGTAAACGTAGCCGTAGTTGTTTCCGCTCTCGTCGTACCAAATTGCAAAGTCAATCTGCGAGCCGTTCTCAATCACGACCCTCCTCACTTTCTCTGTCGGGATTGCGAGGTACTGGTCTTCAAACTTGAAGACGATGGGCTTGTTGACTCCCTGCCATGCGCCCTTGGCCATAATGGTGTGGTAGGCCGTGCGCTTGGTTTGGCCGTCTTTGTCGTAGTAATCTACAGCCAGTCGGAAGAATGCGGTGAGGTATTTCGGGGTGATCGCCTCGGTCACTTTGTTCAGCGCGGTCGGGGTGACCGTGAGCCGGAGTGTCGAAAGGACGAGGTATGGCTTCTCCATCGGGAGCCATGACCACTCGAACATTCCGGATTTCATGCTCTTGCGCTCGCCGGTCATGTCGAAGTCGTATTCATCTCCGGGGTGGCCGTCAGGCTTGAATAGATGAATGGCTCCGGATTGTAATCCGGTTTCGCTGGCCACGTTTGTTCTGTAGTTAAAGGTTCGCTCCAGTGCAGATATAGGAGCGAAATCAAGGACGCATTGGGTGTCGGCCTTGCCCTTTCTGATTCCGATGTCGCTGGCTCGGAAATAGCGCACCTCCAGCTCGCGTGCCGGGTCGTGGAGCAGGCCGTTGGCCACCTCTGCGTCGAACACCAGCGCTTTGCGGTAGTTGCTGGCAATGTTGCGGTCGGAGCCGTAGGCGTAGATTCGGGTGGCGTAGGTTTCCTTGCTGTCGCTTCGGCTGATGGCCACCAGCTCGTTCCCCATCTCCAGCTTCACGGGCGTGGTTCCGTATTCGCATTTGCCGAAGTGCAGGACGTTCTGTTCAAACCACCACTCACACTCGTAGGCTTCGGCTATCTCGGCTATCGCGTCGATGATGTTATTGCTGTCGTACTGAATGGTGACGGCCTTGGTCGCGTCGACGCTGTCATCCCATTCTATGCTCCAGTCGGTCTTGCCGTTGTAGAGGAAATTCTTGCGATCGGTCATGAGCGTTTCCTTGCCGGTGGTGTCGTCGCGCTTGTAGGCCAGTGCTCGGATATTGAATAGAATTTGCTGGGCGTGGTTCGGGAGCGTGTCTGTGTACGTCCAGCTCGTTTCGTTGCTCCCAATCTGCGGCAGGAATTTGCAGAGCTTATTTTTGAATTTCCAATATTGCGCGTCGAGGCGTATCTCGTAGTCGTAGCCTCCGGTGCTTTTGTTGAGCTCGCCTCTTGTCGGGGCGGTCAGCTCGTAACGGCCTACGTTCTCAATCTCGACGTAGTCGCCGAGGTGCAGGAGCGTCGGGGTGTCGGTGCTGAACTTGAGCGTGAGGTAGTCGTGCTCCATCAACATGAAGTTGCGCTTGCTCCCTACGCCGATTTGGGCGTTGAGGCGTGTGGTTCCGTCGGAGGCTTTCTTTATGATGACGTTGGCGTTCATGTGCGGTTGTTGGGGTTGGGTTCTTCAAGTTTGAGGATGAACTTTGCAATCCTGCCGTTGTAATTGGTGAACTGGGTGCAGCTCACGTAGCGGCAGTTGAAAATCACGCCGGGCAGGAATTTCGGGCTGGCAATCTTCAGCCAGCCGGAGGTCAGTTCCTCGATGAAGCTCTTGTATCGCGTGTAGAATTCCGTGAGGCTCGGGGCGGTTAGGCCGACCTCCAGCGTTATGTCGCGCTTGGCCAGCTTTACGCTGTTCTGCGGTATGATGGTGCGCGTTCCGTGCTCCAGCCTGCTCTCACTCTGTATCGGGTCTTTCACGGACGGGGGTGCCAGCAGCGCGGCCATGAGCTTCGTGTTGGCTACGATGCCCCACTTGGTTCGGGCGTTGTAGCTGTTAATCGTGAGCTCTGCTGGCCGTGCTATCTGCTGGGGAGGTGTGACGGGTATCGTGGCGCTCATAGCTGTATGCAGGTGTCGTCTTTGGTTATGGCTACGTCGGCGGTGCCGTCGTTGTCAACCGCGAACACCGCATAATTGTCGGCGCAGATGGTGACGTTGGCTCCGTGCAGGGCAATGAGGCGCTGGGCTTCGTCTGCTCCGTTAAAGGTGGCATGGAGGCACGAGCCTACGGCCACGGCGGTTCCGGGGTTGTAGGCCGCCTGCACCTGCGGTTCGTCGATGTAGATGTGGCGCTGGCGCAGCTCCTCTTTGCTCCAGTGCTGGCTGATTTCCGTCCACTGCTCGCGGCTCGGGTAGTTGTGCTTGGCGCAGAACTCTCGGCCTTGCGGCGATTCGTAAAGGGCGACCAGTTTGTCGAGCGTGTCGATGCCGTCGGTCTTGCGGCAGGCTCCGAGGGCGGTTGCGCCGTCGAGCAATTCTTTGATCATCTTCATAAACCTCGGGTGTTGCGCTCGATTTTGTCGAGCCTTTCGTTCATTTCGTATAATTCGTTTGTGTTCCGGGCGATGGTTTCGAGGTGTCCGACCGCTATCAGCTGGAGCTCTCGCATCTCGGCGCTGTTCGCGGCGCTGGCGGCTGCTTGGGCTTTCAGCTCGGCCACGTCTACGCCGATGTTGAGCAGGAGCTGGCGGCGCATCTCGCCGCTGGTGTGAATGGCGGCGGCTCGGCCACTCAGCTCGGTGATGCTGTCTTGGCTGGCGGTGGCAAAGGTTCCGGTGGTTCCGCTTCCGCTGCCGGAGGCTCCGTCGTTCATGATGCGGTCAGCCCACTTGTATTTGCGCTCGGTTTCGTCGGCGAGCTGCTGGGCGAAGGCTTCCAGTTCGGCCTGCTCCTGCTCGGTGATTACATCGTCTTCGAGGGCGTCGGCCATCATCTTGCGGAGTTTCTTTACCGGCTCTGTGAGGTCGGTCTTCATTGCCTCTATCACCATCTGTCGGAGAATGGTCTTGACATAATCCTTGACGGCTCGGGCGCGGTCGCCAAACCTGCCCCAGCTCTCGGCCAGCTTGTCGGTGAAGTTGTCGATGCTGGTGCTGATGTCTTCGCCGAGGATGGCGTCGAGGGCTTTATCCTTGTATTCCTCGATTTTCCAACCCAGCTCCTCGTACTGGTCTTTCCACTCTTGGATGCGGTCGTCGTCGGTGTTCTTTTTGTCTTCCTCGGCGGCTATCTGCTGCAGGATGAGCTGACGCTGTTTCTCGAGGTTTTTGACCTCGTCTTCGTAGCTCCGGCGAGCCTGCTTGGAGTATTGCTTTTCGAGGCTGTGCTCGATGCGACGGTTCATTCGCTCCAGCTCGTCGATTTCGTCTTGCAGGCGCTGGATTGTGCGCTCGCGGCTGGCGTCGTGTATCGCGGCAAAGGCTTTAATCCATGAGGTGAAGCTCTTGGTCACTCCCGAAACAACGCCCATGATGTTGCCGCTCTTGAGGCTGTCGAACGCCTCGGTGGCTCCGGCACTGGCGTCGGCGAAGCCTTGCATGAAGGTCTGCGCTTTATCCCACCCGGAGCCTACGCTGGTGTCGGCTCCGAGAGCGTCGGCGGTGCTGGCCAGCTCCTTGACGGTTTCGTTGGCTCCCTGCACGATGTCGTTGATGCCGTGGACGATTGCATCGACCATGGCCAGTCCTCCTCCTTGGCCGGTGAACTTGGCGCTGAATGCTTCCTTGAGTTGTCCGAGCGATGCTCCGGCCTTGTTGCTGGCGGTGGTAACCTGCCCGAGCTCGGTGCGCGCTCCGTTGAGGCCGCTCATGAGATTGGAGAGGTCGGCGCCTCCTTGCTGGTTGCCGTTGGCTCCCAGCTGGCCGATTATGTTGCTGACGGTGCTTCCGTCTTTGACTTGGTCGGGAGTGAGGTCTTGGCCGGTCAGCTCCTTGACCTTGGCGATGATCTCCTCGATTTTCTTCTTGACTTCTTCCTCCTTTTGAGCCTTAGCTTCGAGTAGGTCGTTGTGGGTTCGCTCGGCGGCGTTGATTTCGGCAATCGCAGCCTTGCGCTCCTTGAAGAATGCCGGGGTGAATAGCTGGCTGAACAGACCGCCAGCGCTCAGGGCCTGCGCTCTTTTGAGATCGGCCAGCGCTCTGTTGAATTTCTCGATCTTGTCGGGGTCGAAGGTCTGCGTGATTTTGTCGCGGTACTTCTCCATCTCGGTTATGAGCCGAGCGATGGTGCTCCGGGAGAGGTTTTCGATCTCTCCGAATGCGAGCGCGGCACGGTTCGTCATGAAGTCGTCGAATTCTACGTCATTGAGTGCCTTGCTCTCCTCATGCGCCAGCTGCATCTGCTCAGCGTCGGTCGTGGCCTTGGCTCGCTTGGCAGCGTAGATGGCGGCGATGGCTGTCTTCTTCTCCTCGTAGGTGCCGTACTGTTGGAGGTATCCATTCATGGCCAGCTGGTCGGCCTCGGTCTGCTGCTGGATTCTTTGGCTTTGAGCTTTCCGGAGGGTTGCGTTCATGAGGTTGTAAAACTCGATGATTGCCTTGACGCGTAATGCGTCGACGCCTCCGGTAGAGAGCGCTTCTATCTCCTGCTCGGTCATTCCGACCTTGATGTCGGCGGTGTATAAATCTCCTGCATCAAATTGCTGGACGGTGTATGTCTTGCCCTCCTTTTCGGCTTGGGCTTTTTTGAGTCGCTCTCTTGCATCATGGAGGGTCTTGGCACGGTCTATCTCGGCTTGGATTTGGCCTTCGAGTTGCTGCTGAAGCTGTTGCTGTTCGACCCTTTCATTTAAGGCTCGCTGGCGTATCCTCCTCTCGTGCCCATCTTGTAGTACATCTATCTCGGCTTGCTCTCTCTCGTTGTCGAGTTTCAAAATCTGCCGGTTTCTTTCTCGCAGGACTCTGAGCTCGGCTTCGGAGAGCGCAAGCATTTCCTTTGCGACATTGTCGGGGTTGGGTCGGTTGTCGCCTCCACCGCCTCCGCCACTACCGCTTCCCGGTTTGAATGCAGAACCTACGACTTCAAAATTTATTTGCGAGGCCTCCTCTACTTGATGCTCAAGGCGTTGCTTCAAAGTAGCAATTGCTCTGTTGTTCTGTGCCAGCGCGTCGTTTGCCTGCTTTAATGGTGTTGCTCCGGTGCTGGTTTGCTGCGCATAGTAAACATTTGGGTCACTTTTGTCTTGTTTCCATGCGCTCCATGTGTCTTTTTGGAAATCCTCCCAGCTTTTGGAGTACTCATTGGTTCCGGTTGAAACGTGAACCATTTTCTTTCCGTGGCTATAATAAACCGTGGCTTTCGTTCCGGATGTGTAGGTGTACATCCTTGCATTGCCGTTCTCGTCATAGCGGATATTGTAGGACTCCTGCTCTTTCTGTGCGATTTGATTGGCCAGTGCTCTTGTTCGTGCCTCTATAATCATCTGCTGGCAGTAGGCGGCGCTGTTCTTAATCAGCGCGTGGTACCAGTCGGCGACCGATGAGAAATAGCCCATCGTTTCGCCGTACTTTTGGTTCATCTCGTTGACAATCTTCTTTTCTTGCTCTTTCGTGCCGTTGAATGCCTTTAATTTGGCGATGGAAAGAGTGAGCTCGGCACGGGCGTCTTCGAGTGTGGAGGTTTCTTCTTGGCGTGCGTTTTTGACCCTCTCAGCTTCGGCCTCGGCTCGCTTCTCGGCATTTATTAAATCGTAGGTTGCCGATTTCGTTTCGTCGGTTTTGTCGGAGAATAGCTCGATGGCGGCAATGAGCGCGGTGATGCCAGCGACAATCCATCCGAAAACCGGCACGGACTTTATGGCAATCCCGACCGCTTTCCATGATGCTGCGTGGGCGACATTGGCTGTTGTGCCTGCAGTCACGGCGGTGGTCTGTGCCGTTTGCGCCGTGGTGTTGACCACTACGGCTCCGGTTTCCGCTGTCGTGGCGGCGGCGGCTTTTGCCTTGCAAGCAGCCCACCATGTGGTGAGTCTGCCGATGATGTTCAGCTGGACGGCGCTGTTCTTGTTGAGCATTATGCTCATGCTCTGCAATCCCATCGTGATGCTCATAATTGCCTGCAGCTTGGCCATCGCCTTGGCGGTTTGTTGGCTCTCGCCTCCGAACAATGTCATCATGCCGGTGGCAGCGCTGGCGGCGCCACTGATTCCGCTCAATCCATTGATGATGCCTTGGTATGTAGCGTTTGGGGCGGCGAGGTTCTTTACCTGCTTATTCATGCTGTTCATGGCCTGCTGTAGCTGAATAGCTTTGTCGCGTGCCTGCTGAAATTGGATTGAACTGCGACCGAATTCTTTCTCTGCCTCGGCCATCGCCTGCTTGGCGTTCATCAATTCTGTTCGGAGCCTCACATGTGCATCGGGCTTGGCGTCGGCGTTGAGCTGCTGGAGTGCTTTGCCGAGCTCCTTGGCCTTGGCTGCGCACTCTTGGTATTCTTTGCTGTCTTGCTGTCCTGCTGCGGCCAGCTCGCTCATCCTCTTTTTCAGCTCGGCCAGCTTCTGCGAGAGGGTTTGGGCTGACTGCTCCTCTCTTTTGCTGGCGGCGACGTTTTGCTCGACTCTGCTGTTGAGCTGGTCGAGGGCGTTCCACTGGGAGCGTATCTGTTTGTCGAGGCGCTCGCGGCTTTGTATTTCGATTTCGATTGCCCGATATTGGCCGTTCTGCAGATAGACCACTTGCCCGATGTTTCCTGCGTTGTAGGCCTCTTTTATTTTGGCTTTCAACTGCTCGTATTTAGGGTAGAGCCGCTCCAGCGCTCGCGCGTTGTTCTCGCCGATTCTGTCCAGCGCATTTCCGGCTGCTGTGGCTGCAGCCTTGAAGTCGTCCATCGGTACCTTGAGTTTCCCTCCGCTGGTGAGGAGGTCACTCATAATTCTGTCGACGGCGGCTTTCTGTTTTTCGAGCTCGGCTCGTATAGCTTTCGTCGATTGCTCCGCCTGCTTCGGCACTTGGGAGGTGTCGAGGTTTACACTGAAATTAATTTGTCGGCTCTGACTCATATTCGTTTTCGGTCTTCTGTTATGTCAGTGAAGTTGTCGGGGTTGCTGTAGTCTATTGCTCCGCCCCAGTCGAGGTCTTCGGTGTCCCGGGTTGTGGCGTTGGTATCGCCGGGGGTATCTATATCGTAGCTGGGGGTTGCCTTTCCGTAAAGCAGGAGGTTCACGTAGCTGATGTCATACAGCACCTGCTCCGGGGCTATCTGCCAATACTTTGCCCAGCTTCCGACGGTAGCCCATACGCTGTCGTTTCGCCCACCTCCCTTGTCGGACTCAGAAGACTTTTTGTGCGTAGGGAAGTGGTAAGCACGAAAAAATCGGCGAGGTGCGCTTCGGAGAGGGCATTGGAGATGAATTCGTTCAGCTGGTCGGGGTTCATATTTTCCAGCACCTCTTGGGCGACGTAGTCGATTTCAAAGACGGGGGTCTGCTTCGTTACCTGCTTGTCAATCTTTCGGAAATGCCGCCAGCTCCAGCGGCGCTCTGTCGTCGGAGTGTCGATGGTGATTATCGGCTCCTGTCTTATGCGTTTTGCTCCGAGTATGAGCGTAGCAGCAATTCGTCCGAGCGGCTCGCAGTCGGTTGCTGCGGTCATTAATGTCGGGATGATTTTCTCTCGTGGCGTGTCGGGGTCAATTTCCGGAAGCTGGGAAATGAGCGCCGAAACCATTATGAGGGTTGCGGTTGTCGGTTGCTCTATTCTGTAATCTTTGCCGTTGATGGTCGCGGTTCCCATTGGGTTCCCGAGGATGGTGTCGGCTACGGATTGTTCGATTGTTATCATTGCTTTGTTGTTGATTGGTCTTGGCACCCACCGGGGAGTCGAACCCCGGACGAGCCATCAGCATTTTCACCTGCTGCGAACTCTTGGGCTGGGTGAGGTGGTTAGGATCCTGCTGCCTGTGCAGCTTTCTTGAAGCGCTCGTACCAGTATTCCTGCTGGCCGAAAAGGAAGTTAAAGGTGACCTCTGCGGAGCCACCCTCCTCCTCGCTGCCACCGGGTTTGAAGGAAATTTGCGTCACGGGCGCTTCGATGCCCATGCCACCTACTCGCTTCGGGGTGAGTCGAGCAGCAAAGCGGTTCTCGACCACGTGGGTCTTTACTTTCATCTTGCCGGTGGCGTCGTAGTCGTCGTCGGTAAGACCGAGCGTCTTGTATAGCTTGGTTGGCTCGATGACGGTGGTCTTGAGCGCAAAGCCACCCTCGGTTTCGACCATGTCAACCGTGTGGCCTCCGGTGCTCTTAAGCTCGAGGGTTTCGCCGTCGGTGGCTTCGAGCGTGGTGCTCTTGTTTTTGATTTTACCGATGCTCTCGAAGCCGGTAGATGGGAAGCTCTCGTCAGTGGCGCAGGGAGCGATTTCGATGCCGCACTCGAGCCAAATGGCAATGATGCGAGCCTTGTTTGTGTTGGTTGTATCGGGCATAATTTTCGGGGTTAAAATGTTTGTCTTGTGTACTGGAGGTGAATGTTAACGAAGTGTTCGGATGTTGTGGGGACTTGGCCGTGGTCGGGCGCCTCGAATAGTTCGAATGCGTATTCCGGCAGGGCTTCGTGGAGCGTGTCGATTATCGGCTCGGCCATTGCTTCTATCTGCTGGACGCGGTCGGTGTCTTTCACCGGGCTTCCAGTTCCGTTGTCGATGTCTTGCACAAACACCAAAATTCGGACGCGGCCAGTCTGCCATTGCTCGCCACTGGGAGCGCCAGCGACAATGACGGCGTCTTCGGTCGCGCTGTCACGTGGCCGGGTGTCGCTCATGTAGAGCGTGCCGCCTATGGTTCCGGTGAAGAAACCGGTAAGCGCGTCGTAGATGTCTTGCTCGATTTGTGCTTTGCCTTTTTTCATATCTGTCCTTTCGCCCATTTTTCAAATTCGCGTGTCACGTGGATCTCGGCGCTTTTCAAGACGTCGCCGCCCCAGTCTTCGACATAGCCTGCGTAGTTGGTTCCAGCCACCATCACAAATGTGACGCCTTTGGAAAGCCGGGATTTTATGCATTCGTCGAGGTAGGCTTTGCCCTGCTGGGAGCCGGTCTTGCCGTCGGGCTTGTTGGTTCCCGGAGCTGGAGTGAATGGCGACTTGGTTGCCGTTGTTCCGTTGTATGTCACTGCAAATCCGCACGAACTTTGGAGGTTGCCGGTCTGCGTGGTGTAGACGTGCTCCCCTCGGGAAATGGCGAGGGCATCTTCGCCGATTTTGGAGGCTATCGCTACGGACTCCTCCATCTCGTCGTCGACGGCGTCTATTAGCCACTGGGCTATCTCTCTGTCGGTCGTGTCGGCCATGTTAAACCACGATTTTTATTGCGTCGACGTAGGCGAGCATCTGTGCGCTCTGAACCTCGAACTCTCCCAGTGAAATCTTGCGGCAGTCGAACACCTCCACCTTGTCGTGGTCGCTGACGTTTGGAGCGTCGGCTGGGTCGACGAGGACGACGTAGGCCGAGGTGGTCGCAGTCGTCTGCTCGCCCACCGTTCCGTGTGACCTGCGGCTCTCGGCGACGTTGGCGCTGATGTAGTCGCTGGTGGTCTTGGTGGCCTTGACGGGCTTGCCGTTCTGAAAGCCTCCACCGGTGGTGGTCGTGATTCGTATGTAGCCGTTGGGGATTATCATGCTGGTGTCATTATAAGTCTTCGCCGACGTATCCGTACTTCGTTTTGAGACCGCTGGTGTCGTCGCCTATCTCTTTGAGCAGGTCGACGGCCAGCTTCTTGAATTGCTTTCGTTCCTCTGCCGAGAAGCTGAAGCTCACGCCGTTCTGCGAAATGTTCGGCGCGGTGATGAGGTAGGCGTAGGTGTGTGCCTTGGCTCGTTTCATCTCCTTGCCGTTGCGCAGTTCCTGCGTGAGCTCGATGTCCAGCGACAATCCGCACCCCTCGGCGATGTCTTGAAGCGTCGCTGAGGGGATTGGGTATGCCGAGAGGCTCTTGAGTGATTGCTGGATGGTCATCGGGGCTGGGGTTTAGGCTTTGGGTTTGCCGTCATTCCATGTGGTGTCGGTGACGTTGAGGAAGACGAGGCTGGCGCGGTTGGAAAGCGCGCACTGCACGTAACCCTCGGCCATCGTAACCTCGAGCAGGGGATTCACCTCGCTGTATCGGGTCATCTTGTAATACTTGCCCTGCACCTGCAGCGCTTCGGTGTTCTGCACGTTGGGGACGGGCTTCCAGTAGGTGTAGCCCAGTCGCGGTTCGGGCGAAAGCACGGCCACGGCTGCATTCCACGGTTTGACGGTTTCGCGCTCTCCGTTCTTGGCCTCTACGGTAGCGTAGCTGTCGAGGACGAGGAACTGCGGCCAGCCCTTGCCGCCCATGTAGCTGTTGATGGCGGTGAGGGTTATCATGTCGGCGGTGATGAGGGTCTGATCGGCGCGAGGGAAGAGTCGGCGTGCGGTCTTCTTCTGCTTGGTCACGGCCTCAAACGCGGACTTTTCGAGGATGACGTAGCGCGGTGCGCGGAGTCCTTTCTTGGTGATGTACTCCTGCGCTTTCTGTACGTCGCCGAGGGCGTCGCCGTTCTCCTCGTCACTCCATGCCTTGGTTACGCCTTGGAAGTTGCCCTCGGGCACGTTGAAGTTGATCACGTCTTCGGTGACCATGTCGCCGTCGAGCTTGGAGTCGTAGGTCTGCTTGCCGCTGGAGCCGATGCGGAGGGCGTCGAGCTCGATGCGGTAGTCCATCGCCTTGTTGCAGAAATCCACGTCGTCGTAGACGAGGTCGACAAGGTACTGGGCTGTGGCCTTGTCTTCGGTGTTGCGGCTGGCCGCATCCTTGAGGTCGAGGTACTCGTTGATGGCGAGCTCGTCTTTCTCACGGGATACGGCGATTTTGCCGAGGCGACCGCTCCAAGAGCCAACGGTGCGGCGTGTCTTCTTGGGCGCCTTGGAGTTGAAGGCGACGCGGTCGGCGGTTACGGGGATTCCGTCCTCGCCCTCGATACCTTTAAGATCGAACTTGGGCGTGAACTTGAGGGGGAACAGCGTAGGCCAAGCGAGGCCGTTGCCGGGCTTGTAGCTGTTGACGGCCACCTCCATGCCGGGGCGGTCGATGTCGTAAAGGGGGGCGTTCATGTCTGCCATGGCTTACACAAGTTTAATGGTTGGAAGAAGAGCGACGACCTCCGGGGCGACGTTGGCCGTTTCCTTGCGGAGGTTGGCGCCGTTGATAAGGCGGACGAGCTGGTCGCCCTTGTTGGCGTGTACCCAGTTGCCAGTCACGTAGTCGGGGGTGGCCAGCGGCGCGGCTGCGTCGGCGCTGGCGGCTTTGGCTTGGTAGAGGGTGGTGCCCTCTGCTACGGCCACTCCGAGGGTGACGGTCACTTCGTCGTACTCGTCGTTGCTGGTGTCGACTGCGGTGCAGGCTACGCCTTTCTTGCCGGTGGCGATGACGTCACCGACGGCGACGCCGGAGCCCTTTGCAATCTTGATCTTCGTGTCGGCGGCGGCTACGGCTGTGTGGAGCTTGTAGGCCTTGATGGCGACAAACTGGTTGCCGCTCTTGCCGACGGCGGTCGTGGGAGGGACGTCGAATGTCGGATTAGCGACTACGCCGCCTCCGGGTTTCTCTGCAAAGACCTGCTCGATGTAGATAGGCTCGACGGGCTTTGCCGGGGTGTGGGTGAAGTTGACTTCCATCTGTTAAGGGGTTAGGGGTTTGTGGTTGGCAGTCCGGCGATGGCAGGGGCTGCATCTGCCTTTGCGGCGGCTTCAAAGCGTGCCTTGACGAGCTCGCTGGCTGTGGTGTTGGATCCTTGGCTTCCGAAGGGAGCGCCTACGGCGGCTCCTTTGCGCGAGTCGGACGCGGCCATTGCGGCGATGTCGGGAGCGATTTCCTCGAGGTAGCCGTCGAAGTCGGCGTCATCCTTGAAGGTGAGGCGTGCAAAGTCTTTCTCGTAGCGAGCCTTGACTTTGTCCGGCGCGCCCTTGATTGCTTCGCGGAAGCGCTCGAGGCGGCTGTTCTGAGTGCGCTCGGACTCGATTGACTGGAGCCTCTCGCGCAGAGCCTTGTTGTCGGCGATGATCTGCTGCGCCCATGCCGGAGCTTTGTCTTCGGGCTGCTGGCCACCCTGCTGTCCGGCAGTTTGGCCGCTCTGCTCCTGCTGGGGCTGGGTCTGCGACTGGTTCTGTTGCGGCTGCTCGATAGGCTTGCCGTCGCGGAGATTGTGTTTGCTCTCGTAGTTGGCTACGGCGGTCTTCTGCGCCTCGGTGGCGCGGTAGTCGGCGTGGCTCTCGAGAACCTGCTGGAATGTTATCCCATCGACGATGGTCTTGGCATCAGCTTCGGTTGTTCCGGTGGCAGTCTTGGCGTACTTCTTGGCAATCCTGCCGAGGATTTTTGCGTCCACCCCGGTGAACTTGGTTTGGAGCGCGGCGAGAATGAGTTGTTCAAATTCCATTTTGCAAAATGTTTTTGTTGTTCGATTGGGTTACGCAAATTTAGGCAGGCGAACGTGTTGCATCTTTCTCTATAGCTAAAAAGTTTTGAACACACTATTTAGCAATAGTTAAAAATGCAATTTTGGGGTGTGATTTGGTGATTATTTTCGTAAAAGATGAGGTATTTTCAAATAAAAGCATTACCTTTGTAGTACAATAAAGTTCTGAATATCAACCCTCTAAACCCACAACAACAATGAAATATATTCTGAAAGTCGCCGACCTCCGCAAAATCTCAAAGGCCACTGGTCTTGACCTCGACGAACTCAAAAACGGAGCCTACTGGCTCAACCGTGGCGATTCCGCTCGCTCCTGCTTCACTCGTTCTGAATACGAGGCCATCGCCCTCTACCTCGTCACTCGCGAGGTGAATGAAGCCGACCTCGGCGGCGAGGTTTCCGGCGCTCGTGCCATCTGTGGTTTCGTTGATAGCCTCCTCGGTTTCGATTATCGCACGACCCTCGGTATCGTCAAGGCAGAAACCCTCCGGGCTGGTCGCTGGGTCATTGCCGAGCTGAACACCGGCCTCGATCATCTCACCCTCACCAATGTGAACCCCTACGCCGAGAACCTCGGCAGCTTGATTGCTTCCTAAAGTCTAACCTCGGGCGGCGGCTCCGGTCGTCGCCCTCTAAAAATTCGCAATATGCAGAAATCATCGATCTCCCGCACCTCGCTCCTCAATCGCTCGCAGGTGGTTCGTGTTCGGTTCCCGGCCAGCTCCGCTCCGGGCGACGAAACCGATTTTATCTTCGGCTCGCTGGCGGCGGTCTTCGATATGTTCTCAGAGGCCGAGCTGGGCGTTTCGCTCCGGGCGCTCTATGCGCTGGGGCTGGTCGTGGACGGCGCGACCCACACCACTCCTCTCGGGATCCAAATTAAAAAGTTGACGGCCTACCGAAAACGGCAGAAAAATTCGTAAATTTGCGCTATGGAAACTCTTGAAAAATTTTCACATTGCCGGTTCTTTGATGGCGGCTCGGTCTGCCCATATACCGCAATGCAAGACCGTTCCTTTTGGAACTATGAGCGTCATTGGGTCGAAACCCCCGACGAAGAATTCGAGGACATGGTCAACTCGTATCGCCGGTTCGGGCTGGCGGATTTCGCCACCGATGATGGCGTTCCCGAAACCCTCAAGGCTTTTTTATGGAGCCGGTTTATTCATTGGTTTGGTACCGAAATCGCGCAAACGCGCGCTGCGGAAGCATTCAAGCACTGGTATCTCTCGTTCTATCTCGTGCGCCCTATTCTATAAGCTCGACTACGAATTCCCAAACGTCGTATAGCTCGTTTTTTACGCCTTTCTTGGCTATTCGTGTCGCCGATTTAATGCGCCATCTTGCGTCTTGTGAGCAGAGGACTTCCTCCTCGCCCTCGTAGGCTGAAAGGTGGCGTATTGTTGTTCCCTTCTGTTTGCCCTCGCACCTAAACAAGCACATCGAGGCGTCGTCGATGACCTCTGCGTTGTCCAGCGCAAATTCCATTGACGTGCTCCTTTCTGTCGACCATGAGCTGGAGCCGAGCATGTCTATTGCCTTGCCGTCCTTTGCCCTGCGCTTGAACCGCGAGAGTGTTGTCGGGTCTACGGCGATGCCTCGGTAGGTCGTACCTCCATCCCATTGGGGCGCGGCGTGCAGGAACTTTTCGAGGTCTTCGGCGCGTTCCTTGACCTCCTTGATGTCGTGGCCTAAATCGCTGGCAGCGCAGCCCTGCTGGTAGTGTCGAATATCCCAATCCCAGCCGCTCGAGAAATTCCGCACCGATCTGTTCATGCGCAGCGCTTCCTCCCGGGTGCATCTGCATTCCGTCATGGTCTTCTCGATTTGCTCCTCGGTCGCCCATCTGTACGGTTGCCCGGTTTTCGGGCTTACAGCCCAATCGGGCAGAGCTGTGGCTTTTGCGGCCTTTGACGTAGGCTTTGCTTTGGGCGTCGAAGTCGGGGCTGCTGTTTTCTTTGGCTTTTCGAGCTGGGTCTTGATGTAGTTGAGCCCATTGGTGTGCATGCCTGCTGCTTGGCCGTCGCCCTTGTCTATGGCCTCTTTGAGCTTGGCCAGCTTCTCTTGGATCTGCTTGTTGTCGGCGTGCTTGGCTGCGAATGCTTCAAGCCCGGAGAGCTGGTTCTTGGCCACAAGGAGGCTCTGCTGGTGGTACTGCTGCTGCCATGCGGCGCTGGCAATATCTCGCAGGGGGTTATCCTTGTCTTTCATGATTTTGCCCAGCTCTTTGTTGATGAGAGTCTGCCTTTGCTCCGGCGTCTTTTTCGACCAGCCCTGCATTTTTATCTTGACATCAGCCCGGACTTCTGCAAGCTGCGAAAGCGTCAGCTTTTCGTTCCACTTGTCGATGTCGGGGATTGTGTCGCCGAGCCATGCGCGCGTTTCGGCCTGCTTTTGCAGGTATTCCTTGGCTGCGGCCATATTGCGGCGCATAGCGTTGAGGTCGTTGCCAGCGATTGCGTCTTGGTAAATCTTCCGCAATGCCAAACCGTCGGCGTCGTCGAGTACATATTTGTTCAGCTCGCCGTTTACGCTCTGAGCGTTGTTGCGCAGCTCTGCAATCTGTCGCTTTCGTTCCTCCCATGCCTTTTGTATCTTCTCGGCTTCCTCAGCGGTTCTGCGAGCGTGTCGCTCGTCGGCAATCTCCAGCGGCGTCTTTGGGCGCGGCGCTGGCATCGGGTCAGCGCTGGCCGTGGTCTTGCTCGGCTTCCAGTTCGGGTCGGTGTACTTGGCATTGTTGGCGATGAAGTAGGGCGTGGTTCCTCGCTGGGCGGCTCCGGCGAGGCGGTCGCTGTTGTCAGCCATCCACCTCTTGAACTGCTCGGGCGGCTCGGTGATGGTTCCGGGCGGCGTGTAGCCGGTCATGTCTTCCCCGGCTCGCTTCCGGCGGTAGTAGTCGCGGATGTCGGTGTATTCGCAGGTGATGGCCGTGGCGAAACATCGGCACTGGGGATGCCAGCCGGTAAACTTGAAATCGGCAGGGTAATCCCCGGCCAGCTCGTCACAGATGTCGACCAGCGCTGCCGGTCTTCCTTTGCTGTCGGGCGAGGTGTGGTTGTTGGAGAGGCTCACGCGGATTCCCTTGACCCACCAGCTCCGTGTCCAGCGCTCGCTGTCACTGGCTTGGTAGGCCATGTTCACCTCGGTTCGGGCTACGCGCATGGCGTTTTTGTAGCTGGAGCGGTAGACGCCGGTGCCGGGGTGGTATTTCTGTGCGGCTTGGCTCAGCCGGAGGTTGCCGTCTTTATCGCGCACCCTGCGGTATAGGCGGTGCGGTTCCTTGAGCAATTCGCGCACGCGCTCGGACAGCTTCTGTGCCGGGACTCCCTCGGCGAGCGCCACCTCGATGGCTCGCTCCATGTCGAGCTTCATTCCCTCGGTGGCTCTCCACACCCGGTCGGAGAGTTTAAGCCCCTGCATCTCGCGCTGCTGAAACGCCCGGAGCGCTCGGTCGTTCTGCGGCTTGTTGGTTCCGGCGTTCAATAGCGCGGCCAGCTGGGCGTTGTTGTTGGCCATAGCGGCGACGACTGCATCGGCGGCGGTGTTGGCTCGCAGCCATGCGTCCTTGCTCCCCTGCTCAATCGTGGCCGTGAGGTCGTCGTTGAGCTGCTGCATTGTTTTGTCCAGCGCGGTGCGGAGCTCCGGGTGTCGCTGGAACACTCGGCCAATGTCGGCGCTGGTCAGCTTCCTGCCTTGGGCGAGCGCCTGCTTCACGGCCTCGTCGATCAGCTTCTCGATTCGTTTGTCAAGGGTGCGGATGCTGGTGAGGTGCGTGCGCCAGCTCCGGAGCGAGATTTTGGCTATCTGCTCCTGCGGCGCCTCCTCCGGGAGGTCGTCGAACAAGCCGGGGATTTCGGGTGTGTCGTTCTTTGCCATGCCGGGGTTCTGTTGTTATCTTAAAATGACGGCGCGGTTACGTCGGCGGCTTCCTCCTCTTGGATGGCCTCCAGCTCGGCGTCGATGTCGTCGACGTAGCCTGCCTCCTTGATGGCGGTGCGCTGGGACATGAAGCGCTTCCCTCCGGTGGCGGTGCTGATGTTGCTCAGCTTCTCGCCGTCGTCGTTGATTTGGTAGGGCGTGATTCTGTGCTCTACCTCCAGCGCGTCGAAAGCGTCGGCCAGCTCGGGGTACATCTTTTTGAGGTAGGCCTTGAGCACGTTGGTTTCGCGGTCGAAAAGCTCCAGCCATATATCGCTCTCGTCTTCGGCTTTCATTCGTGCGTCGATGAAGACCATCTTTCGTGCCTCTCCGCTCATCGGGGTGGCCTTCATGTTGTCCATCGACATATCGGGCAGCTGGAGGCTCATGAAGAAGTCGCGCTTTATCTCGTCGATGTGGAACTTGAGGCTGTCGATCGCCTGCGGCCATGTGGCGTAGCCGTACTTGGCGTCTGCCGGGTATTTGAGAACGTTGCGGCTCTCGGTGTCGCCGTTGGCTTCCTGCCCTACGTTGATGTCGTCGTCGGTGGCCACGACCCATGTCGGGCGGCTGTTCTTGCGGATGTAGTTGCCGTTACGCGAGAGGTTCCACTCCACCTCGTGGACGTTCCCGGCGCGGTCTTCCCATATCGGCTCCGGGCGCATGGCGTAGAGGCCGGGGAGTTTCTCGATGTCGAAATCCTCGCGCAGAACCTCCTCCGGGGTGCCTGCTGTGTTGCGCCAGCGGATGTGCTCGTTGATGGTGTAGGTTTCGAAGTAGCGCACGGTGGCTCCGTTCTCGGTGCGGTCGTACTCCATCGAAATGGCGACGAGGTCGTCGTATTCGTCAAAGAGGGGGTAGATGTTCTCGCTCCCTTTGGTCTTGTCGCTGAAAGGCGAGAACGTGCGGCAGCGGAGCTTGAGGTCGCAGGGCTGGCCAGCGTAGGAGGTCGGCTGTTCCTGCGTGTACCAAATGGTCGCAATCTCGCAGGAGGCGTAGAGGTAACGGGCGCGCTTCTTGTTCACGGCGTTGATGCGGTTCTTGGTGTAGACCGCTTCGAGGATCTGCGCGGCCAGCTTCTCCTGCTCGTTGTCGTGGTCGTTGTAGACGCGGAGCACCGGGATTCCGAAAAGGAGCGCGGCCATGCGTTTCACGGCCAGCTTCATCCAGTCGAGGGTGATGCGCGACATTCGTTCCGTGCCCTTGCCGTTTTTTCGGGGCTTGTCTTGGTAGAAGGGGTCGGTCATTACCGGGTGCTCCCGGGTTTCGTACTCCTTGCGGAGCTTGCTCCACTCCGGAGGCGCGATGGTCTTGCGCTTGAGGTCGGTGATGACCTGCTGCGACGGTCTTTGGGGGTTGGTGATTTCTTTGATATCCATGTGGCTGGGGTGTTGGGTTGTGTCGTTAATATAAAATATCTTCGTATTGGTCGAGCTGCTCCTGCGTCAGCGGTGCCGCTGCTTTCCGGAAGTCCTCGCACATGCCGGTCAAAACGTCCGGCGCGTCGTCGTGGGCGTTCTTGCCCTCCTTGCGGTAGGCTTTAATGGCGGCGGCGAACTGCGGCCAGCGTGCCTCCCAATCCTCCGGGAAGAAGATGAGGTTCTGAACCTCGGCGCTCCGGGAGAAGATGCGCACCTGCTTGTTGGCCGTCTGCGCGAACGATTTAAACGTCATGCGCCGGGCGACCCTGCAGGGCGCTTCCGGTGTGTTGTGTTCACGGACGATGCGCTCCACATTGCGACAGAACCCTCGGCCTCCGTTGTTGCTCTCTATCTTGGCTCGCTGGGTTTCGTTGCGCAGGAGCATCTCGGCGGTCTTCGGTTCCGTGTATTCCATCGGCTTCTGCGTGTAGAGGACGTCGGTCACGTACATGCCGGTCTTCGTTTCGTAATAGCAAACCGAGCAGTGGTAGTCGGTGCCGGTGTCGGCGGTGTCGGTGTAGTTCTTGCGGATTCCCTTTTCTGCTGGCAGCGTGGCGTAGGTGCGGAGCGTGGCGTACATCAATCCCTCCAGCGGTTTCGGGTTCTGCATGTACTGGGTGTCGAAGACGAATTGGTTGGCGTTCTCGATTTTGTGGAGCTCCTCCACCGTGTGCTTGAATGGCCACAGCGAGGCTTCGGTTCCGTCTTCGTTGTATTCGAGGCAAGGGATGGAGAGCACCTCCCATTCGTCGGGTTCGATGCTCATCAAATAACCGCAGAGATCGTTCTCGTGGAGCCTCTGCATGATGATGATTATCGGCGTGGTTCGGGAGTTGACGCGGTTGCGGATCGTGGTTTCAAAGCGGCGGTTTACTTTCTCTCGCTCCACATCGGAGAGCGCATCCTCCGGCTTGATGGGATCGTCTATCACGATGGCTCCACTGAACTTGTAAGGCTCGCCCTCCACATCGACCGCTCCAGCGCCGAAACCGGTAATCTGTCCGAGGGTCGAGGTTGCGTAAACGCCACCGCCCTGCTGGGTTTCCCATTTGGCCTTGGTGTCGGAGCCGTACTTGATGCGCGTGCTGAATATCTCCTTGTATGGCTCGGAGTTGATGATGTCTTTAATGGCGATGCTGTTGTCGAGGGCGAGGTTCCCGGAGTAGCTCAAGTGGATAAACCGGGCGCTCGGGTTAATCCCCAGCCCCATGGCGATGAAGTTTTTCACGGCCACCTCGGTCTTTCCGTAGCGCGGCGCGATGTTTATGATCAGCTTCCGGATGCGTCCCTGCAGGACGTCGTTGAGCTTGTCGCAAATCAGCCGGTGGTGCTTGCCTACGACGAATTTCTTCCCACCGCTGGAGTGTCGGAAGAAGTAACGGGTGAAGTTCAGCGCGTCGCTCTCCACCCAGCGTCGGGTCAGTTCTGTTTGGCTGTATGTTGCGGCGTCGTTCATCAGCAGTCTTGCTCAAGCTGGCGCAGGAACTCTTGGGCTTCCTGCTGGGTCATGCTCTTTGGCTGAACCAGCGGTTGTCCATCGGCGCCAGTGAGCTCGACTTTCTGCACGGGCTTGCCGTACTGGCGCTCCCGGAGCTTGTCGATGGTTGTGGTTCTGCCGTTCTTGGTATCGTAGAGGATTGCCATCGCGAGGTTCTTGGCGTAGGCCGGGCATTCGTCCCATTTGGCGAGTACGGCCAGCTCGGAGCTGGAGGCCACGAGGAGCTTCTGCTCCCATGCGTCGACCTCGTCCTGCGTAAGGGAGGCCAGCGTCTTGGTGCGCCCCTTGCCGAAGCATGCCGGGAGCCATTCGCGGATGACGCGGTTCTTTGGGCGCCCTTTCGGGTTGCCGCTCTGACCGGGTCTGAACTGGTATTTTTTGATGTCTTCTGCTGCCATCGGTCGTGCTGTTAGGGGATGTGATTCGTGCTGTTCGCTTTTTCGGCCTCGTCGAGGCAGTTGCCGAGGTATCGAGCCTGCTGGCCGGTGAGCTCCTCCCAGCGCTTGACGATCACGTCGGCGTAGACCGGGTCAAACTCCACCATGCGGCATTGGCGCCCCAGCTGCTCGGCGGCGATGAGTGTCGTTCCGGAGCCTCCGAAAACGTCGAGGACTATCTCACCCCAGCGGCTGCTGTTCTTTATCTGCTTGCCAATCAAGGGCACCGGCTTCATGGTCGGGTGCTCGGCGTTGCGGAGCGGCTTGTTTTCGTCGATGACAGTCGTAGGTACGTCGCCACCGAGGAAGGAGGCCAGCAGCTTCTTCAGCTCGTCCTTTGTCATGGCGTCGAGGTCGAGCGGCTGCTCCAGCACCGTGGTCAGGCTCCGGTTGCTCACGAAGTAGTGCGAGCCTCCGTCTTTCCAGCCGTAAAGGCACGGCTCGTGCTTCCATTGATAGTCTTGTCGGCCAAGGACGAGGCTGTTTTTGTTCCAAATGAGGCACTGCCGGATTGTCCAGCCGACTCTCTTTGCCGCTGTTCGGAAGTTGTAGCCCTCGCTGTCGGCGTGCCAAATGTAAAAAGCACCGCCCTGCTTGAGGTGCTCGTTGGCTACGCTGAATGCGTCGAAGAGAAACTCTTGAAAGTTGCCGTCTGACATTTTGTCGTTGGCTATCTTCTTTCCGTTGCTGCCCTCGTAGTTCACGTTGTAGGGAGGGTCGGTGATGAGGCAGTCGGCGAGCTCGTCTTGCATGAGGGCGTCGAGGTAGAGGTTCTTGGTGCTGTCGCCCACGATGAGGCGGTGCTGGCCGAGCTGGTAGATGTCGCCCAGTCGGGAGCGCGGCACTTCCGGCGCGAGGTCGCTCGGGTTGCAGTTGTCATCCTTGGCTTCCTCCTCGTCGGTTATCTCCGGTGTCGGGGGTATCTCGATGCAGAGGTCGTCGAGCAGGTCGGTGTCGAACTGGTTCGCCAGCTTGTCGAAATCCCATTTACCGAAGTTGGCGTTATCGAGCAGGATCCAGCGCGTGAGGGTTTCGGCGTCTGTGTCTGCCGGGACGGGCTTGCCGATGACGGTTGTCCAGCCCAGTTCTTTCATGGCCTGCAGGCGCATGTTGCCGCCTATCGCGATCCATCGCCCCTCGAATGGGTAGAGCTTCAGCTCGTTTATTGCCGTGTATCGGCTGTCGCGCTGGAGGCTCTTGAGGAGTTTCTTGTATTCCATCTCGGTCATTTCCCGGGGGTTCTCGGGGACTCCGGGGATTTGGCCGGTGTTGTTGTCAACGAGAGCGATATCGAACTTTTCGCTTTGGATCAGTTCGATATCGGGAGGTGTGGGTTTGGTCTTCTTTGCCATTGGTCGCCGGGTTTAGGTTAGAATGGCGCGAAAAGGTCGGGGGCAGCGTTGGCCATTGATTCTCTACGCTGTCGCGCTTTGGTCTTTTTCCAGTCGCTGATTTTCTTGCGTACTGATTCTTGGGAGGAGCCGGTGTCGTTTGCCATAGCTGTTATGTTTTAAATCGTTTTTGTGTCATGTCTTTCCATTGCGTCTTCCGGGGCGCGGTCTTCCGGATGGTGGCGAACCGCTCGATTATCGGGGTGAAGCGCTCCTCGTAGAAATCGTGGAGCTCCGGATTCTCCTCGATGGTGAACTGCTCGCAGTTGCCGCTGGTGCGGAGGTTCGCGCTGCCGTGGATGACGATTTTCTTGCCTCCGAGGGTTTCCATGTGGACGGTCTTCGTGTGGACGAAGGCCACCGAAAGCTGAAACCGGTTATCGAGGTCGAGCTCGTGGTACATGTAGGGTATCAACTGGTGTCGCTCGTGGCTGTAGAAGTAGTTGCTGACGATCATGTCGAGCTGCTTGATATAGCCCTTATGCAGGAGGTTCGCGAGGCTGTCGATGTTCTCCTGCGAAAGGCTCAGCGTGGTGATGGTCATCTTCTGTGCGACGCACTGGTTGTGCACCATGAATGCCTCGATGAAGTCGCCGAAGATGAAGCTGCCGCTGACGATGCAGTCGTACCGGCTTCCGGGTGTTATCTTCAGCTCCCGGGCGAGTTTGGCGGCGTTGTCGTAGAGGACTTGGTCGGTTTTCATCGGGACGAGCTTCGGCTTGACGTAGCGGTTCTCGGTGTCGGCTTCCTCATCGGGGTCGAAGTCGAAAAAGTCGAGATTTACCTCCGGTATCTCGATGTTGCCGATGTCGCCGAGGAAGTCGAGGCTGTCGGTCGGGTCGTTCTCGGTGCTGGCGATGATGATGGGGTCGTCTTCTGTTATCTCGTCTTTCATATCTGCGAAGTTAAAAAGAGAGAGCGCCCCGGTCGATACGGGACGCTCTAAAGTTTTACACAAACGGCTGGTTGGGTGTATCATTGGTTATCTTATTCCGAAATCTGCCGGGCTTATATACCCCTGCTTTATGTAATCTTCGAGCGCTTCGTTTATCGGGAGCTCATGAATGATTTCGTCGGCTTCAAACGTGAAGAAGATCTCGCCTCCGTGCGCGTAGCTTGCGTGTGGCGTCGTATCAAACCCTTGGAATTTGAAAAGGTTTGGCAGCGCGCCTATCAAACACTCGGCTTTGTTCAGCTGGGTTTCGGCTTCCTGCACTCGTGCTGCTATGGCCTTTATTTCTCTCTTGGTCATGACTCTTAAATGTGGCAGTCGTAAATTGAGACAAGAGCGTCGTCGGGCAGGCTCTCTATCAACTCTTGAACCTTGGCGACCCATTCGTCGTCGGGCATGTTGTCGTGCGAGACTCCCCACCAACCCATTCTCCTCGGGCGTACCATTTGCCGTCTTTGACCACTGCATATGGTGCCCATGCTTCTTCTTTCCGGTACATGGCCTCGAAGTCGATGTCTTTCTTTCGGGCGGCGTCGATGCCTCGGGTCTTGGAGCACCATGACGGTTCGCCTACGATTCCGGTGGTCACCCCTTTCTTCATGATCAGAATTTGTCCTCCATCGCCCTCCCAGCAGGTACCAGTCCCATTTCGATTCGGGGTTGTAGGTGGAATATTCGCACCATTCTCCGGCTTCGTTCTTGCGGTAGATGTTGCCGTTCCAGTCTTCTCCGTTGTCGGCATAGCATTTGTCGAAGCTCGTATATGGCTGCTGGCGGTTCTCGTTGTAATAGTCGAGCATCCGCTGTTTGTCGTGTTCTGAAACTTTTTCGACGCAGTATTCGTTAACTTCCAATATTTCGCTGTATGGCGCCAGCTGCGCTTCGGGGTCATCTCCTATGACCATAGTTACAAAGTGGCTCATTTTTCTGTTGTTTGTTTTGGTGGGGATTAGAATGATTCAACGTGGGCTTCTATCGGGGTTCGGGCGGCGAGGCGGTCGAAGAAGTTGAGGACGTCGTTGGCGCTCGGGAATGTGGAGAAGCTGCCGGTATTGCTCGACACTTTCCAGTCGTCGAAAATCTCGGCCTCCTTTATGACGGTGGTGGTTCCGTCTTCGCTGATCTGCGACCGCTCGTCGCCGTCGCTCTTGTCGATCATGTAGTAGATGTGGTCGTCTTCCTCCCACGGGGCTTCGAGGTTCGGGAGCTGGGTTTCGACTATTACCCGGTTCTCTGCCGGGTTCTCCAAAACTTGGAGCAGGAGCTCTGCGAGCTCGAGGCGTTTTTCGATTTGGGTGTACATGTTGTTGTGGGTTTTGTGCCGGGGCGCCTGGCTTTCGTTGTCCGCCGCTGGCTGGTTAATACTGGTAGTGGGTTCCGAGGGCTGTGAGTCCTTCTTGGTCTTGTTCTATCTCTTGGGTGATGACGACCGTATCTTCATTCTCGTCGAAGCACTCTATTCGCTGGCGGAGGATTCCGTTGCCAATTTCGATGGTGTAGCTATCTTCGTCGATGGTGTAGCCGGTGTTGTCGACTTCGGCGAGAAATTCGGTTTCTATCACCGTGAGCTGTTCGATAAATTCCTGCATGGTTGTTGTGGGTTTAGGGTTGTGCAAAAATTACGGGCTGGCCGTTGGCGGCGGCTGTGGCGATTGCCTGCTTCCGGGCTTCGGCGTAGGTTCCGGTGAACCACATAACCTCGCCGCTCTTGGACGCAAAGTCGGGGTCGCGCTTGTAGCTGAAAGCCCAGCAGCCTCGGCCTTTCGGCTCGCGGCCATGGCTGAACCGGTACTCGCTTGTGTCTACTCTCACTTGGTTTTTCTTGATTGCTTCCATGTTGTTGTGGGTTTTGCTGGTTGGTTGTTGGGGTTAGTTGGCGCTGCAGAAGGAACCGCAGAAAATACTGAAGGGGCTGATGATTTCGTGACCTAATTTTTGGAGGCGGCTGGCTTCTCTCGGGGTCACTACCCAGTATTCGTTTTCGACCTTTACGGCCATGTCTTTGTGGTTGCTCCGGCGTACCGATCTTGCGGCGTCTTCGAGGGTGTGGAATACGAAGATGTTGCACATCGGGGTTTTGATCGCCTTGGCTATTTCTTTTCTCTGTTCTGCTTTCATTTTGTTGTTGTGGGTAGGGCTTGGTTTGGGTTCCCTTTCCGTATTCAAAGTTAACACTTTATTCTGAAACTACCAAAGAAATTTGAAAATAAAACGCAGAATATCAGCGGATTATGTCGTTTTAGCATAGTTTAGCATTTGGGGTCGGGAGGTTGTCTGCGCTGGCAAAACGACCGGATTCTGTGCCAGTTTGGGGCGGCCTTTTGCCGGGTGACCGGTTTGCTTGCCACCGGCTTGTGCCAGCCGAACATGATCCGTTGCTTTTGTTCGTGCAACAATTCTCTTTGCATTTTCTTGATTTTCTTGATGCACTCTTTTACGAGTTCTTGGGCGCGGCACAGGTTGGCTATCGCTTCGGTCTGTTCGGCGAGCGCCTCTGATATTGTCTTCATCCTTTCCATATTCAGCACTTGATTGGTAGGCCGCTTTTCTCCCACGCCAGCAGGAGGGCGTCGCGCTCCTCTTGGTTGCTTCGGCTCCGGGGTAGGCCGGTGCCGTTAACCCAGCGCACGATGGTGTCGAGCTCCTCGTGGGTTATCTTCCGGTCTTTGCCTTTCCAGCACTTGATCAAGGGGAGCACCTCGGTGTGTGGTATGCCTCGTCGGTCAAGCAGAGCGCAAAGGTCGAGGCCGAGCTGGTGGTTACGGCCTGCCTGCCGACCCTTGGCGGCGGCGACCTGCTTTGAGTCGTGTGGGTTGAGGTGCCAGTTGCCCTTGTTGAGCCAGCCTGCCTCTATGAAAATTCGGACGGGGTTCGGTGGCGCGGTGGCTACGAATACCTCCAGTTGCTCGACGAGTATCGGGAGCGGTAGGGTCATGTAGTCGACGAAAAGCCCGGCAGTGCTGGTGGTGTTGATTATGCCGAGGCCGCTGGCTTCGACGTCGGGATCTATGCCTATGATGATTTGGGGCTTGATGTTGAATGTCATTTTTCGATGTCTTTTGTTCTGAAACCTACACGGGGGCGGTGCTTCGGACGGCGGTCGTTCATTGCGTCTTCGTAGCCTCGCTCGTACCCTCGCCGCTCGATCCTCGTGAGAATGAGGTAAACGGCGAGGGCGATTATCGGGGCGAAGGCTTCTTTGATGAGCTCGGTCATTCTGCTTCGGGGATTTTGTCCAGCTCGTAAAAAATCTTGAGGCCATAAATTTCGGCGGCGGCGTGCTCCAGTCGGCACCCTTTGCTCTGTTCCCAGCCTCGGCTGAAATATGCGGCATCGCTGAGCAGGAGGTCGGCAATGTCGAAGCCCATATAATATGCCGTCTTCTGTTTTTCGTCGAAGTGTTCCGGCGGTGTCGAGCAGTCGAACGGGTTTATAGGGTCGTGACCGATGGCGAAGATATCTCCTGCGAAGCGCTCCGCTTTGGCTCGCTGCTCCTCCAGGTCGTGGCCGGTTATCGGTATACTGATGTAGATTCTCATGGCATCGGCTGTTGTGTGTAGTCTATGCTCCAGTTCCAGCAGCTGACGTCGGTATACCATCTGCCGTTAAACTCTCGGCTCTCCATTTCCACGTCAAAGGTGGCGACGGTTTCGTTCGGGAGGCTGTTGAATTCTGCGGCTCGCTTCATGTTGCTTATGGCGACCTTTTTCGGGTACTGGCTGATTGATTCGACGATGAGCGTCGCTTTGCTCCAGTTGTTTCCGGAGCGGCTCGTGCCGGACTGCATCGGGAGCCGGTCGATTACTCTTGCTTTGAATTGCATGGTGTTGTTATTTGTTTGGGTAAAACATCGGGATTTTGTTCACGTTCTCGGTCTTGGCCAGCGTTCCCTCTGCGGACAGCTCCTCCAGTGCTTTCTGCACTTCGTCGTTGACCTTTCGGGTGATGTCGTTGAGGCTGGCCACCACCGGGTGCTTGTGCTGGGCGAGGCGCTCTTGGCATATCGCTTCGACGCAGGCGAGGGCGTATTCCTTGAGGGTCATTGCTTCGGGGCTTTTGTCAGTTCGGGGTGGTCGTAAATGTTGCCAATGATGACGCTCTTTGCGGCCTTGAGCTTGTTGATGGTGCAGGCCAGCAGGCTCGGCTCGTCGGCGCCGGGGTTGTGCATGACGCTGTACCCTCCTTTGGTGTGGAAACCTGCGCAGGGCGCGAATGCCACCGGGGCGATGATGTGGCCGGTGCGCTCGTAGTTGTATCCGGTGATTTCGCCTCGGTCGTCATACTCCGGGTCGTTGCGGTAGCACCACTCCCGGCGCAAGATGTCGCCCTCGTAAATCTCGCGGCCTTTCTTGTCGCGGTGGCCGGTGAACTGGCCGACCGTGTTCGGGTCGACCTCGGCGTAGGTGGTGAACATCTTTGTTCCGGCGTTGATCAGAACCTTTCCGTTCTTGCCGTGCAGGAGGTCGCCGGTGACCCACTTGCCGTTGTCGAGGCGTCGGCCTCTAAATTTGATTTCTCTCATGGTCTTTTGTTTTTGAGGGCGTTAATGAGCGCGTCGGCTTGCCGGACGCAATCAGTGGCTGTCATTTCAAGTTCTCGGTTGCAGAATGCTCTCACGTCACCGTCTTCGTGCGATAGACAGCGTGTGAAGATGTCCTTTGCTATCTAGTATCGGCGCTGCTCCCAGTCGGGTGTGTCGTCGAGGCAGGTGCCGGGGATTCTGATGTATTCGGGTTCGCCCTCTGCTCCGGTTTTGGCGGCTCGGGCTTCCCGGGCTTCTCGTGCTACGCACTCCTTGCACCGGCGTTTGTATGATTTCGAGAAGTCGGCCTCGGCTGTCGGCCTGCCGCAAATCTCGCACGTTCTTTTTGCCATTGTCGTTGTCGGTTTTGGGGTTTGGGTCGGGGTCTTTGAAGACCCCGACCGAATGATTTAGAATGCGGCCACCGCCCGGACGGCGTCGGAGCCGTACTTGAGGTTGCCGAACGTGTCGCCATCCGAGAAGTTGACGCCCCATGCGTGGCTCTGCGAGTACTCGGTGGAAGACCAGTGCCAGCCCTTGATGGGCTTCCCTCCGGCCAGCTCGATGGCTCGGTTGACGTCGGTGGCGTGCATCATCAAGAGGCCGAGCTCGCCCATGCTGGGGATCCATTCGCCCTCCGGGACATCGATTTTGCTTCCGTATTCCTTGAGTCGCTCGGTGTTGCCTTTGCCGTCGAAATCCTCGAAGGCATTAAAGCGATACTTGTCGGCCTCGTCATCCCAGCTGTAGTGCTCGCTGGTTTCGGGGCTGGTGTGGTCGCGTGGCAGGAGCTGGAGCTCTCCGTCGCTGTCGCCGGGCAGGTCTTCGAGGGCTACGGCCACCGTGTGGTGTCCGAGCTTCACGCCGATGTACTTGGTCGGGAATGGCGCGGCGGTCATGCTGGGGTCGTACTTGGCGTAGGTCTTGGTGTTGCTCTCGCCGTCTAAGGTTCCGGTGATGAAGTAGACACCATCGGGGAGCTTGTCGAGGTCGCTTCTCTCGGGGCAGGCGATTGTCGGGGGTGCTACCGAAGCTGTTGGCTTTCCTGCTCCGTTCAGCGCCTTGGCTGCTTTTTCAAGGTTGCCATTCTTGGCTACAAAGTCGAGCACATCCTGCGCGTCGTCGTCGAAACGGTCGGCGATCTCGATTAAAAACTTGGTTTCTTCTTTCATTGCTGTTGTTTTTTTGAGGGGTTAATATTTGGGTTTGATTCTCTTGTTGTTCTGTTCGAGGTATATCTTGTAGCGGTCGAGCTCTGCGGTGTGGAACCAGTAGCTGGTGTCGTGCGGCTTCTTGAACCGGTGAAGCCTGCCCAGCTGGACGCCTTTCACCAAAACTCCGACGCTGACTCCGAGGTAAACTGCCGCCTCGGCTGTCGGCATCTCGGTCGGCACCTTGCGCGGCTTCGGCTCGCTGGGTGTTTGCCGGGGTTTCGGTGCTTGGCGGTAGGTCTTGTTGAACCATTCCTCGGCGGCTCGTTTGGCGTACCACTCCCTGCGGCATTCCTCGGCTGTGAATGTCCAGCCCAGCTCGCCTTT
>ERZ1026968.147-NODE-147-length-37842-cov-6.602403_pt1 | contig 37842 bp, 29 predicted proteins | sample MGYA00519295_ERZ1026968 | MGnify/ENA primary metagenome ERZ1026968 (study PRJEB26926, sample SAMN06164480) | human gut metagenome | biome: ENVO:00009003; feature: ENVO:2100002; material: ENVO:00002003 | host: Homo sapiens | place: USA | collected 2012 ...
ACTATTTTCTCCGATCATACTTACTGAGAATCGAACATTCTTGAAAGTTCACAAGAAATCGATCGCCTCAAGTTCATCCCATTCTCAGGCGGCTTAAAAAATGGAGGGTGTGCCAAAAACTTAATTTTGATACACCCTCTTAGTTACGCCTGTTTGTCCGATTTTCAGCAATTTTGCATTTGAAAAACTTATCAACACTGTTTCGATGTGCCTTCAGTGGAGCGTCTGGTCGCCGCCGCCGTTGACGTATATCACCTGACCACTGATCCAGGCCGAGGCCGGGGATGCGAAAAACAGTACGGCCTGGGCTATGTCCGACACTTCGCCGAGGCGTTTGATGGGTGTGCGTTTCAGCATCTTTTCGTGTAATTCCGGTGTCAGGATCGACCGTAGCGCCGCGGTCATGGTTGCGCCGGGACCGACATTGTTTATTCGGACTCCGTATGGCCCAAAGTCGTATGCCAGGTTTGCGGTAAGATGATTCAGCGCTGCTTTGGACGAGGAATACACGCACATATCGGGTTCTTTGTCAATTGCGCTCACAGACGTTATATTGACGATGCTGCCATAGCCGGATTTCTTCATCTCGGGCACCGCAAGCTGACAAAGCCGCATCGGTGCGAAAACGTTTATACGATAAATGCGCTCCACATATTTCATGTCGATCTTGAATGGATTCTCGCGGCCGCCTCCACCGAGTCCGGCATTGTTGACAAGGATATTGACCGTGCCGAAAGTATTGACCGTGGTCTCGATCAGATTTATCAGGTCATCTTCCTGCAGCACGTCGCACACTACATAAGCGGATTTGCCACCCGAAGCGACTATATCGTGCGCCACCGATCTGGCCTTATCTGGACTTATATCACTCACCATTACCGATGCCCCTGCCGAGGCCAGTATCCTGCAGCATTCCGCGCCTATGCCGTCGCCGCCCCCGGTGACCACCGCCACGTTGCAGGACAGATCAAAAAGTTTCTCTATATTCATAGCAATTAGCTGATTGGAATCTATCAGACTAACAATCAGCGGATATAATTAGTTTGCCGGATATAGAAATGCCTTTGATGAAAATATCTTTGTTATTTAAGTTTTAGGTCGAAAAACATGAAACGGGTTTCTAAAGGATCTTCAGGGTTTAATTCCAGAAAAGTTCGTTCCTCCTGTTCAGTCTTGTACAGCAGTTTGAAACCGTTTTTTTCGTAGAAGTGGAGCGTTTGCGGATTGTTGTAGGCATCCACGACGATAAAGCGGCATCCCGTCTTGTTATCCTCAGAACGGAACCAATCCTTAATAAAGTCAAGTATCTGGCTTCCAATATTCAGACCTTTACCGCGAAATTCGTAGGATACACCCAATCGACCAATCAGAACTGCAGGAAAGTTAATGCCACGTTTCGCATTTGGCACACTTCGTTGAAGACGATTTTTTGCAGATTTGGCTATGTTTTGAGATTTGACACTGTCGTTGGCCAATGTAATCAGACCTAAAATTTGTCGTGTATTGTCAGCCTTCACCCAGGCATAAGTTCTGCCAAGTAATTCCGTATTATAAAGGAAAGCATCCTGTGCAAAGAACTCATCAAGGTCTTTATCTTCGCAAATAAAAGGTGCGCAATAAGATGCAACTTCCCTTGTATATGGAAGTCGGATTGCATTATTTGCCAGACTGAAACTTGGCTGCTTATCCATGTTTTTGTTCAAATAGAGTTGCGAATAATTCACGCGAACGGCGGTCCATTTCGCGCAGCTGTGCTTCGCGCTCGGCTGAAAGGCGAGGCGTTGGCAGCTTGCTGTTGCGCTCCGCTTCCTCTATGAAAGCTCTTGCTGATTCACCTGTCAGTACTGGTGATGAGTTGATTGTCATTGCCATATCTTATCCTGTTTTAAATACAAAATTATAATATTATAACGAATAAACCAAACGGATGTATATTAAAGACTTAAAAAATCGTAAAAGGACGTGCAGAGGATTTTTATCGAGTCCGAGATAAGATGACTTGAATCTCATGAGGAAAATATTGCCGATCATGTCGTATATGTCCTCCTTGCTCAGCATCATTGATGTGAGTGTGGATCATGCCCCGCTACTTTAAGCATCACGTATGGTCACACTGTTACTTCATCGAAATTTGTCCGATGTTTCAGTTTTATGGTTCATCCGTCTGAACTGGTAACATAAGGTGATGCAAAGTTACATAAAATCGCAATTTTATGTGAATATCTGCGTTTTATAGACAAATAAAAATAGATGCGAAATGAATTTACCATGGTACGTATATCTGCCTGTGGTTGCAGGAATAATCGGAGGCTTAATCGGTGGCCGCTATTACAAAAGGAATAAGGACAAAAAGGGCAAATAGTACAAACATTGTGAGATAATGAAATATCTAAGTCTGCTGATGCTGTTGACTCTGAGTCTTGTGTTAAGCTCATGCAACAATAACGACGAGACAGACCTGGAAATAGCTTTGCCTATTTCCAAAACGTATGTTCCCTCTACAATGGAAATCAATTATAATGATTTAGGAGAGGAACAGAAACGTAATCTTATCCATCTTGTCAACAATGAGCATATTGTAGACAATGCATCTGAATTGCCGGATGATCCGCTGGGGTTCAGCGCGGCGTATCAACAAATCGATTTCAATACTAACACTTTGCTGATAAAGTATGTGTTGCACGATTATACCATAGATACATATTCCAACAGGTATTACCGCAACACGAAAGAAAACAGCTATAACTGGTCGATCAATATAGGCACGTCATCGGATATGGATATAGCCACGGATGATTTTCAGTTTACAAGATTTGCGATACTTGTACGTAAAATCCCTGCAGACGCACAGGTCAGAACATGGTTGGGCCTGACATCCCTCCGGAACAATCTTTAAGGCACGATGCCTAAACCTCAGATTAGTACTATAGGAAACGCAAGTTTCTCCTAAGTACATAATAATGAAATTATAAGAAATTAGGCTCACATAATCATCCGAATATGCATCCGAATAAGCATCCGAATAGTTCTGAGCCTTGTCATTCTTTGAATTCCGCTATGATTTAACCAAATGTAACTATTTTTGTAGTTAATAAAGGTTAAAAGTCAAATCCTGCTATTGCAACTACAAAAATAGTTATTAACTTTGCCATGTGTAACTATAAAAATAGTTATGAAAAGGAAACAGGAGGATAAACTGACTCCCAAAGAGGAGGAACTGATGCGGTTGCTGTGGGAATATGGTCCGATTGCGATCAGCAGACTGGTGGAGCTGTATCCGGAACCGAGGCCACATTTCAACACGGTGTCTACGGTGATGCGCAGGCTGGAAGCCAAGAGTTTCGTGGACCATGAGTGTGTTGCAGGTACATTTCACTATTTTGCCAAGGTAGAGAAGGAGTACTTCCGCAGTCGCAGTTTCGGTAATTTCATCAAGAATTATTTCGGAGGGAACTATTTCGGTGCCGTGTCATCGTTGGTGGCCGAAGAAAAGATTTCTGCCGATGAATTAAAGGAATTGCTTAAGCTGGTAGAGCAGAAGGGGAGTCAAAAATAAGATTACGATGGGTGCTTTTTTATCATATTCCATAATAAGCGGGTTTCTGCTGCTGGCTTTGTATCTTGTATATAGGTTGCTTTTGGCCCGTGACAATCAGCATGGATTTAACCGTGGGGTGTTGTTGGCCATATATGCGGTGTCGTTTACAGCATATCCGCTGCTTCAATTGGTCAGTGGTATTAGAGGCGCGTCATCACCACTGATGGTCGCGCATGGTGCTGTGGAGGTAATCGGCAAAGCCGAGGTTGCTGACTCGACACCTGTATGGGGAATCATTCTGATATTGGCATTCATCATCGGAATGGCGATGGTAGCGATAAGAACCGTGATAACATGGATGCGTCTTATCAGAGTGATACGTCCCGGCCAAAAGATCGAGCATAACGGATACACCTTGGTGGTGACGGCCGACGAACGGTTCGCGCCGTTCAGCTGGATGCGCTATGTGGTGATCAGCCGCCGGGATTATGGGAGTGGCAGTCCGGCGATAGTTACGCACGAACTGAAGCACATAGCCTGTCACCATTGGGTGGACCTGTTGATTGCCCAAGCGGTGTGTATCGTGAACTGGTTCAACCCGGCCGCATGGCTGATGCGCGACGAACTGATGCTGGTGCATGAATATCAGGCCGACATGGCTGTCATTGACCGTGGCCATGACACGCAGGAATATCAGATGTTGTTGATAAAGAAAGCTGTTGGCGCCAGATTCCCGTCCTTGGCCAACAGCCTGAATCATAGTAAACTCAAAAAACGAATCACCATGATGTACAAAGCAAAAAGTGGTGCGGGGCGAAAGTGGAAAGCCCTCGCGATGGTGCCTGTGCTTGCATTGGCACTGGGTCTGACCGGTGTGCCGGTCGTAAGAGCCGCTGTGTCGACTATCGGCACTCTCAAAGTTTCTGACGGCAAAAGTAGTGAAAATCCGTCAGATAACAAAACCTCTGTCCCGCATTTCAAGGTCAAAAGCATCAACAACAACGACGGCAAGACTACTGTGGAAATCCGAGGCGAAGGGCTGGGCAATAACCTCACTGTGTCAGGAGGAACCTTCACGACGAAGGGCAAGACATACGAAGCCAGGTCGTTGAATTGCTCCATGACAGATGGCAATGCCGCCATAACCGCCGTGTTCCCGTTCCTTACGGAATTCGACAATGTCAGCATGACGCTTGACATCAACGGAGAAAAAATGTCCTTCAACCTTGAAGACTTCTTCAACAATGCGGGGAAATCAATAGCTTCGGTCCCCGGTCTGGAAAACATGAAAGTGTATTTGGACGGTAAGGAGATTAGCCTGATAGATATGCAGGAAATCGCATCGGATCAGATTGCGTCGATGTCGGTTGACAAGAAGAACAACGTAATCTATATCACCATCAATAAAACTGCCAAAAAGTGATATTCAAGAACGAACTACGGATGAAATGAATACCCCCCCCCGAAAGTTGGACACAAAACTTTCGGGGGGCTGTTCGATTACAGCCGAGGTTTCGGTGTGACATGTCCTGCTTTAATCATCGCAGGCACTGAACTTTAGTGCAAGGAGATGAAGTAAAAACAGAAGTAGTTTCTTCATCTAATTGGATATGAGATTATTTCATAATTGCTGAACTTGCACCGGATTGTTTACCGACTTCGTTTCCGCGCTGGACTTTCTTGCCATAACCGAACGTGTATGTTGCCGAAAGGTTCAAACGGGCATGGGAATTCGTGCCGTAAGTTGTTCGATGTTCGGTATATAATGGAGACTGAATATAGCGGTCTGAGATGTCCCAGTTGGAATTGAAGATATTGTATGCCGTCAGGCTTATGTTCCAGTCGGAGTTTGACCATCCGGCAGACAAAGCATAGAAATGTCGTGACCTATATGTTGTAGGAGAACCGGTGAATATCATTTTTTGAGGCGATTGGTAGTATGCCTGAAAATACCATTGTTTGATATAATATGTAGCCTGTGCCGTTATCTGAAAGGGATAGAGACTTTTATCAAACACACCGGTAGAACGGTAGAATTTCTGATTGGGACTGACGTATAATTGCAATGACTTATTGAACAGATTCAGTGTCGCAGCAATACCGATTTCACTTTGTACATAGTTTCCGTCATTGATGTAAGTACGCAACAAGGCGCGACCATTGTCGTACGGTTCGTATGCAGTGATAAAACGGTCAAAAAGTTCAAAATATCTTCCGTAGGCACTCATGTTGAATACGTTTGACGGCAACCATGTGTATGCCACATTGAAAGTAATATGACGGGAATTATCAAGTGACGGATTACCGGTAATATACATGACTTCGTTATCTCGTAACAGGTCTGAAGCCTTTTGGTCAATGCCGGGTGTATTGTTGGCAAACTGGAAATAAGCCGAGAATGCGTTTTTATTATTGGGCGTATAGCGGATGTTGAAATGAACATAGGGATATACGTCATCATTTTTAATAGTATTGATGCTTGTTCGTTCCCATAACACTCCGGCATCTGCATACAGGCTGAATTTCTGTATTTGCACCTGATAACAGAACTGGCCGGAGACAAATGGATTGCTGAAACGGTCAGAATATGAAGCATTGCCCGTGTATTGCAACCGGTTGATTGTATTGCCGGTGTTAATTCCCATCATAAGTGTATGCTTTTGGGCAAAACGCTTATTAATGTAGGCGTTTACTCGATAGTAATAGGCATTTTCGCGGGCATCACGGATAATTGGCTCCGTTGAGGAAGTGGTATAAGCCAGCGAATTGTTATTATGCGAATATGAAAATTGAGGATTGATATTAACCGAATAATCCTTAGGCAAAACAAAGAAATAATTTCCTTGATAGCTCAAAGAATTGCTGCGCGATGGATTGCTGCGGCTGTAAGAATAGTCTTGTTCCACCGCTGGAGAATATGTCAGCGAGCCGTTCTGGTTCTGAATGGGGTTTGCCGAATGGCTGTAGCCTAAGGTGTTGCTGATCTGAACTTTTTCTGTATTGTAAGAAGCTCGGAAAGTCACAGGGTATTGATTCTGTTTTGAATGAGCGTTATCGGCGGTTTCGTTGCGGCTCAGAGTAAAATCTTTTCCGTCGGAATCCTTCAGCATATACTTTCCGTCGATGTCATATCCGCTGTGATGACTGTTAAGATTATTGGCTGCCACATAGATGTCGTATGTCATTTTCTTATAGGAAAACTTAGAGAAGATGTTGACATCAGATGAGAGACCTACAAGAAAATCTTCATCTGCTGTAATTTTTGTATAACCGCCATACTCGTATTCCTGAACAATGAAATTGATAACTCTCTGCGCTCCTCTGAACCTTGGATCAGAGGGAAATTCGAGATATTCAACCCTGCGGACATCTGCCGTGCGCAGGCCTTCAACATCCTCCTTTGAGGCCGGCATATAATTGAAAAACAAGGAAACACCATCTCCTGTATTGTCGGTGACGGAATTGTCTATCGGATTTATCTTTATTTGCGGAATAGCCATTTGTCGCAAAAGGTCTACTGCATTTTTCGCGGCATTCTTCTGACGCTGTGAAGGCAGATAGACGGTGCGGTCAGAATATACGGAAGCAATCTGTCCTTCAACCTTGACCTGCTGCAAGGCCACGGCATCAATAGGAAGAATGATGTCGCCGATGTTGAAATCTGTGAGGCGGCGATAGGTGGTTTTGTAGCCTACACAACTGAGCTTGGCGATAACATTACGGCTGTCGCAAGGAATGGTGAAACGACCGGTATTGTCCGCCACGCCGTATGTGATGACGGTGGAGTCTTTGGGAGCAAGAAGCAATATCGTTGTTCCCGGAGCCGGTTGGTGTTCCTCATCGAGGACTCGGCCGCGGTAACTGAACTTGCCGTGCTGCAACGCCTCTACATAGTATCTGCCGCCGGAACTGATGACCGATACCGGATTCAGCCCTATCAGCTGTCTGAGCATATCGTAGGCATCATTTGTATGTATGGTTGCCGAGACAGGATATTTGTCGAGTTCGTTGTAAATGAAGTTGATGTGAATGTCGGGATGCTGCCCTGCAATCTGCACGAGCGCGTCGGCGAGAGGGGTATGATTGAAGCGGTAGCTGAACTTCTGCGCAAAGGCTGTGGCGACACAAAGCATCGCCGCAAAGAGAATAACAAGACGTTTCATTTTACGGTCAATACTTTGTCGGTGAGTGTAATGTTGATTTGCTCGAAGTTATTTAGTTGTTCTACAACCTCATTGAGTGGCAGAGACTGGTCCCATTCAAAATATAGCTGTAGAGACTTGGCGGCATCTTGATTGAACTTGACCGTCACGCCGTAATATCCTGCTATGTCTGCAAGGATTTTTTCAAGGTTTTCTCCTTTGAATACAATGGTTTCGGGCAGCGGAGTTGTTTCAGCCGGAATGGTATCAGTCGGAGCGACCTTGGAGTCGGCTATTGCAGTCTGTTTCTGCGGTTCGGTTTGCTCTGTCTGTGTCATTTCCTTATTGGCATTGAAATAATGGGTCACACCGATAGTGGCGGCAACCACAGCGAGGGTGCCGACAAGTGCGATTACAACCGCTGCGGCGTTGCGCGATGCCATAGAAGAAAGCCAACGGAGGATAACGGGGCTGCGTTTGGGCTGCTTTTCTTCAAAGCGCCGCCATTCCTCGTCAAGATTTATATCAGAAACGGGTGCGGAAGCATCAGCTACTTTGTGCAGCATATCATATACTTCGCGTGTATCAGGATCGGTAAGCAACTGCTCAACCTCGGCATCGCTATAATTTTCAGGGTGCTCCAGAGCATCGAGGAGCCGGTCGATATTGTCTTTCATTTGCGGTTGAAATTTTGACGTAAGACATCCATTGCATGACGCAAATGCTTATAGACAGCCACCTCGCTGATGCCTAATTGTCCGGCGATTTCGCCGTAAGACATACGCTCGTTGAAGCGCATTTTCACTACTCGTCTGTCTTGCATGGTCAGCGATTGATCTATCAACTCGTTCAACCGTGCCACATCCTCCGGGTCGGGCCACTCGTCATCTTCAATTTCGTTAAGATCGAGTGCGTAGAGATTGTTGAACCGCTCGCGCAGCGAAAGGCTGCGGAGATGCTTCATACACGCAAAGCGTACACCGGTAAGCAGATAGGCGCGAGTGACGGTTGACAGATTTTCCGACAGCACCGACTCGAAGACATCGTGCACAATGTCTCTCGCTGTATCCGCGTCATGCAGCAGGCGTATCGCCAGTGTCAACATGGCCGTATAGTTGCTTCGAAAAAGCCGTTCTATGTCGTTCTATGTCGTCATACACTTATTAAAACCACAACCTCTCAAAAACCTAACCCTGAAACAGCTTTTTCAACAGAAAATTAAGACCAAAGCCTGATCTATCGGTTATTACTCCCTGCGGATTGGGCCGTCGAGGCGGAGGGAATGGACGGCGATGCCGAGGGAGTCGGCGTGGTGAAGCATCAGTTGCTCACGGTCGCGGCGCACGGAGGGATGGATTACCAGGACGCGGGGCTTGAAGATGGAGTCAAGCACAGACACGTCATCGGTACAGCTGCGCGTCACAACTAAGTAATCGCAGCCATGGGTAAACGTGGCTTCGGGAACAGAACCTGTTCCGGCAACAGGACAGTCGGCCGAAATGATACGGGTGTTGGCGATTCGGGTCTCGGACACGGTGTTGGTGGCCATGCGGAGGGTATTGACGTTGTTGCCATGCCTGACAAGTATCTGCACATTGTCGGGGCGCGACTGAAGTATGAACTTCTGATCCGAGTCGGCATCGGCGTGGAACGGTATCAGTACGATTGCCGCTACCGCCATCGCCGAGGCTGCTGCAAGAATCGGTTTCTTTTTACCGGCATGCAGCCATATCGCCAACATTGTTACAGCGCCTATCCATAACGCGACAGTTATCCACGACACGTTCAGGTTCAGGGCCGTAGCGGAACCGTTGCCCATCCATTCAAGGGTGCGCGTCAGTCCGTGATACATGATGTCAAGCGTGGTGCCGAGGAAATGGAACGGATAGCCCAAGACGCTTGACAGTAGATATATCAGCGCAAGGACTATATAAATGGGCAGTAAGGGCAATGCCACGATGTTGGCCGGTATAAACAGCAACGGAAATATGCCGAAATAATAAGCCGATAGCGCCCACGATGCCATTGTGGCGCACAGAGAGGCCAGCAGGAATGCCGCGACCGTATACAGTAACGGATGGCTATGATGGTCAACCGTGTTGAGATACGGCGCAAAGAATATCAGCGACGCCACGCACAGGAAACTGAGTTGCAGTCCGATGTCGAAGATGTAGTATGGGTTGAACACCAATATCAGGAATGTAGCGAGCAGCAGGGAGTTCCATGCCGAATTCTTGCGCTCGATCAGCATACACACTATCATTACCGTCATCATGCCGGCGGCACGCACCGTGGACGGCGATAGTCCGGTGATGAATGCATAGAGCCAGATGGCCGGAACCGCTATGACATAGCGCCATTGATATAGACCTACGACGTTAAATGGAAACAGAATCCATAGCAATATGCCGGCTATAATGGAAACGTGCAGTCCGCTCAGCGCAAGTATGTGCGAAATGCCGGCGTCTGCGAACAACTCGCGACGGTCCGGATCGAGAAACGACTTGTCACCGGCCAGTACCGTTATGAGAAACTGCTGCGTGTCCTTGGACAACATGGTGTGCTCTATGGACGCCACAAACCGGTCACGCAGGTTGTAGAAGAATCCTGAAACAGTTGCGGAATTCCCCGTTACGCGAAGCGAATCGGAAACCATGTCGGCCGAATACAAAATGCCCTGCCGTGCCATACGGTCGGCGTAGCCGGTATCCAACGAGTTGGCGGAATTTACGATTCGTTGCAGACGGCACGGGAATATGATGTTGTCGTCGATGCCGGCATTGACGTCGTCGGCATATCCCAAGACACGCACATTCTTGAGAGGGTAGACGCGTCCTGCGGTGTCCATGATGGCTGTGAGGTCGAGAGTCACGCGGTCGCCCGACGTTTGATGCTGGATTCCGGCGATGTGTCCGTGCGCCATCACCGTGTTCTGCAATCTGTCATCAGGTATTTCGGCGGGACGCCTCAGATCGGCGGCGATGATGCCTGCACCGACAAATAGCATTGCTACCCATGAATAATGCCATTTGTTGAGCCGGAAGGCTTTCGTCGGGCTGTTCGAATAACCGCCCAACAGCTCGTACAGGATTATGGCCAACAGAATGCACACGGCGCCGCTTAGAAATCCTGCGCCTTGCAAGGCGATTAGTGTACCGGTCACGATTCCCGCTACCGGTATCAACATCGGGGCATTGAGCCGCACTTTTACCGGTTCCATATCTTCCAGGCACCTTCCGCCTGCAGATGCAGCATCTCGAGTCCGTTCTTTACGGCCGCGCCATGTCGGGCGCCTTCGGTTATGAATGGCGTGAGGGGAGGATTGTAGACCAGGTCATAACACAATGCGTTCTCAGGCATCAGCGCCCACGGAATGTCGGGACATTCCCCTTCGTGCGGATGCATCCCCAATGGCGTGCAGTTAATCAGGATGCGATGCCCGCTCATAATATCGGCAGTAAGCTCACCATAGCTTATAACGGTATGACCATGCCGTACAAAGTAATTGCCGGCATCCATATTACGGCTTACAGCCACGAACGGAATGCCAAGTGAAGTCAATGCGTAAGCTACTGCTTTTGCAGCGCCCCCAGTCCCTAATATCAACGCCCCGGTATTGTGGTTCCTCTGACCAATACAGGGCTTGAGACTTTCGGCGAAGCCATAATAATCGGTATTGTGACCTATCAGATTAATGGAATTTCCGCAACGGTCAATTTTTACGGTATTGACCGCACCGATTGCCTCGGCTTCGGGGCTGAGTTCAGAAAGATAGGGGATAATTGCTTCCTTGTATGGATGCGTCACATTGAACCCGATTAGATCGGGATGACTGCTGATTATTTCCGGCAGCTGTGAAATGTCATCAATCGGAAATGTGAGATATTGCCCTTCGATGCCGAGCTTCTTGAACTTGGCATCGAAATATGCCGGCGACTGGGTGTGCTGCAGCGGCCAGCCTATTATTCCCAACTGAATCATTGTTCTCGGATTATGCTTTTACCAGATAATTACCCGCTCATCCTCGGGCCGGAACATGGCATGACCTTCGGTAATGTCGAATGCCTTAAGGAATGGGTCGAGATTCCGCAACGTGACGTTTACGCGGTTGCGACCTAATGAATGCGGGTCGGATTTGGTGCGCGACAGTATCTCCTCCGGACGTATGTTGGCCGCCCATACCGAAGCGTAAGCCAGATAGAACAGCTGCTCGGGCGTAAAGCCTTCGATTTCTACATTGTCATCACCGTGCGCATCTTTCCATGCAGTGTACGCAATGCGCAGACCGCCCTGGTCGGCGATGTTCTCTCCGAGAGTGAACAGACCGTTGGCGTGTACTCCCGGTGCCACTTCCACTTGGTTGAACTGCTCCACGAGACGGTCGGTAAGTTCCTTGAACCGCTCGGCATCCTCCGGCTCCCACCATTCGTTCAGGTTGCCCTCCTTGTCGAAACGGCGTCCCTGGTCGTCGAATCCATGAGTCATCTCATGGCCTATCACGACGCCGATGGCACCGTAATTCATGGCATCGGCGGCGTTGATGTCGAAATATGGCGCCTGGAGTATACCGGCCGGAAAACATATCTCGTTCATCTGCGGGCTATAGTAGGCGTTGACGGTCTGAGGCGTCATGTACCATTCGTCGCGGTCCACGGGTTTGCCCAGCTTGTTGTAGTTGTCCTGCACGAACCATTCGGTGGCTGCCAGTATGTTGTGGTTGTAGCTGCGCTCCGGGTCAATGTCTATCTCGGAATAATCCTTCCATTTGTCGGGATAGCCTATCTTTACCTTCAGCACGTTCAGCTTCTCAAGGGCCTTCCGCTTGGTGGCGTCCGACATCCAGGGCAGTTGCTCAATATGTTTGCCCAATGCCTTGCGCAGATTCTCCACCAATTGCTTCATGTATTTCTTGTTGGCCTCCGGGAAATATTTCTCCACATAGAGCTGGCCCACGGCTTCGCCGAACATGGAGTTGGGAATGGCCATTGCCCGTTTCCAAAGTGGTTTCTTTTCCTCGGTGCCCGACATCACGCGGTCGTACAGCTCGAAGTCGGCTTCGTAGAACGCTTCGCTCAGTGTGCCCGTGCCTTCGCTTATGGCTATGAGCACAAGGTAATCGCGCACCTTCTGTATCGGCAGCGAGGGGAGATACGTGCTCATCCATTCTATAAACTTGATGGACGACACGTTCAGCTCCTCGGGCATTTTCAGGCCCGATCCCTCGAAAATTCCGCGCCAGTCTATGCCGGGGAAGCGCGACAGAAATTCCTCGGTAGTCATCCAGTTATAGCTCAGCAGCGGATTGCGGCGTTCCTCGCGGGTTTTCTTATGACGGGCTATCTCCGTTTCTATTTCTATCACGGACTTCCATACGCGTTCGGCGTCTTCGGGCGTGTAGCCCACCAGTCCCATGATGGTCAGCACATACTTGTGGAATGCCTGAAGTATGGTATCGTTGCGTTCATTTTTCTCCAGATAATAGTCGCGGTCGCCTAAGGATAGTCCGCATTCCGACACATGGAGCACATTGACCGACGAATCCGCCGGATTCGGTCCCACGCCGTAGCCGAAGAAACCGCCGCCGGAGCCTCGGTTCAGCCACGCCATTGTCTCGGTGAACGTATCGGCATCCATTTTCTGAATACGTTCAACTATCGGCATGATGGGCGCGGCTCCTTCGCGTTCGCGACGTTCCGTGTCAAGTCCCTGCTCGTAGATGTCGTGGATCTTCTGTGCTATCGAACCGCGTTGCTTGGCTTCGGGATGCTCGCCCAGGCCTTCTATCAGTTCCTTAACCTGCTTGCGCGATTTCTCGGCGATGTCGTCGAATACGCCGTAGCGTGAGAATTCCGGTTTAAGAGGATGACTTTTCTGCCAGCCGCCACATGCGTAGCCGTAGAAGTCGTCGCGAGGATTTATATTCCGGTCAATGTTCTCTTTAATCATAATTATACGTTGGCGTTGAGGGTAGGAGTCAGGGGCTCGTCGGCGCAGAGCACCGCGAGCAGGTTGCCCACCATGGAGGCCTTCTGTTCGTTGCTGAGTTTTACGATGTTTTTCGATTCAAGAGTGGTGAGTGCCATCTCCACCATCGACACGGCGCCTTCCACAATCTTTTCGCGTGCCGTTATGATGGCCGAAGCCTGCTGGCGTCGCAGCATCACGGCGGCAATCTCAGGCGCGTATGCCAGGTAGTTGAGGCGTGCCTCCACCACCTCGATGCCGGCCATAGCCAAGCGCTCGTTGATGGTGTGCTCCAGCATCTCGTTTATTTCCTTGCTGCTTCCGCGCAGGGTCAGTTCCTCCATGTTGTTGCCGTCCATGTTGTCGTAGGCGAAATGTCCCGTCACTTCACGAAGGGCGGCGTCGCCCTGTATCTTCACGAAGTTGTCCAGGGCGTGCTTGTCAAGTTGCGAAGTTCCTGCCGACATGCTCTGGGCGTCAAGGTCGAACGTAACCTTGTATGTGTCGCTGATTTTCCACACTAATACCATGCCGATCAGCACGGGGTTGCCCATCTTGTCGTTTACCTTGATGGGGTCGATGTCCATGTTGCGGATGCGCAGCGACAGCTTCTTGCGCGACACGAAGGGATTGGCCCAGTAATAGCCTACCTTCTTGCACGTGCCTACATATTTGCCGAAGAATATCATCACGCGGGCCTCGTTGGGCTCCTGCGTGAAGAATCCCACGCAGCCTATAACGAATGCTATAGCCAGGACGGCGAAGATGGGTATCATCAGCGCCGGCACACCCTGCAGGAACGTGAACGTGGCCAATACCAGCAATGGAATTACTATGAAATTTATGAACAGCATGAGGAACCCGTTGATAAGGGCGCCCTGATACTCATACTCGTGGTTGGGTTGGTCAAATTTTGCCATACTTCTTATGTTTTTGAGTTTTTACCCATGGTTCTCATGAATCAGTCGTACAGACTTATTCATTATAGATGCAAATATAACCAAAAATCGGGAAAATTCACTAACTTTGTAAAAATATTATAGCAATATAATTTATACCTTGGAAATATAATATACCTAATATCACCAACATTACATCATGAGAAAAACTGGAAAAATAGCAGTGGCCGTATCAACGGCCATACTTGCCGGCAGCGTATTTGCGTTTGCCGCCGGTCCGTCGACTGCCGGGAAGGGGAAGGACTTTACCGGGTATCCCTACGAGCCGGTGCCCTTTACGTCCGTTAAGGTGCACGATGCCTTCTGGGGCAAGCGTCTGGACGCCAGCCGAAAGGTTACGGTGCCGTTGGCATTCAGCAAGTGCGAGGAATCGGGACGTTACGCCAACTTCGTCAAGGCCGTACATCCCAGCGACACCATCAAGGTCGGCGGTTTCCCGTTCGACGATACCGACGTGTACAAGACCATCGAAGGTGCCAGCTATCTGTTGCAGACATATCCCGACAAGAAACTGGAGGCATACATCGACAGTGTGCTGGTATTGGTGGCTGCGGCGCAGGAACCTGACGGTTACCTCAACACTCCCTATACCATGAATCCGAAACATCCGCATCCCTGGATGAGTCCGGTAAAGTATGAGGCGGTGGAGAATCTGAGCCATGAGTTCTACAACCTCGGCCACATGGTGGAGGGTGCCGTGGCCCATTACCGCGCTACAGGCAAGCGCAATTTCCTTGACATCGCCATAAAATATGCCGACAACATCTGTCGTAACATCGGTCTCTGCGAGGGACAGCTGGACCGTGTGCCGGGACATCAGATTGCCGAGATGGCGCTTGCCAAACTATATCTGGTTACAGGAGATAAGAAATATCTCGACCAGGCCAAGTACTTCCTGGATCGCCGAGGCAAGACATCGCGCCATGACCTGTACAGCCAGTCGCACATTCCTGTGGTGGATCAGAAGGAGGCTGTAGGCCATGCCGTACGTGCCGTGTACATGTATTCCGGTATGGCTGACGTGGCTGCCCTGACGGGCGATTCCGCCTATATCAAGGCCATCGATACCATCTGGGACAACATGGTGACTAAGAAATATTACATCACCGGCGGCATCGGCGCCCGTCATCAGGGGGAGTCGTTCGGCGACAATTACGAGCTGCCTAACTCCACGGCCTATTGCGAGACCTGCGCTGCCATAGGTAACGTGTATGTAAACCACCGTCTGTTCCTGCTGCACGGTGATTCCAAGTATTACGATGTGCTGGAGCGAACGCTATACAACGGCGTGCTGTCGGGTCAGTCACTGAACGGTGACGAGTTCTTCTATCCCAATCCGTTGGCCAGTGACGGCGGTTACAGCCGTAAGCCCTGGTTCGGCTGCGCATGTTGCCCCTCGAATCTCAGCCGTTTCATCCCCTCCCTTCCCGGGTACGTATATGCCGTGAAGGATGGCGATGTGTATGTCAACCTGTATCTGGCCAATGACGGCGACCTGAAGGTCAACGGCAAGCGAGTACGCCTGTCGCAGAGCGGCAATTATGTCGACGACGGCAACGTGGCCGTGACCATCGACGAGAACAAGGCCGGCGCATTCACGCTCAAGCTGCGCATCCCCGGCTGGCAGTTGGGCCGTCCTGTTCCTGGCGACCTCTATTCCTACATCGATCCGAAGGCAGGAAATATCTCGGTCAAGGTAAACGGCGTGGACGTGCCTGTGGAGAATCTGCAGAAAGGTTATTTAGGCATCAACCGCAAGTGGAAGAAGGGTGACAAGGTCGAGATCAGGTTCGACAACACCCCGCGAATGATTGTGGCCAACGATAAGGTAAAAAACGATCGTGGCAAGGTAGCCATAGAGCGTGGCCCGATCGTCTACTGTGCCGAATGGCCCGACAACGACTTCGACTTAGCGGGCGTGGTGATACAGAAGAATGCCGTTATAAGCGACGGAATATCGCAGGACAACAAGCTGAAAGGACTGCATGAGCTGAGCGTTCCCGCGCAGTCCATAAGCCGTAAAGCCGACGGCAAATTAGGCATCAGGGACGTTACGCTCCGCATGATTCCCTATTATTCATGGGCCAACCGTGGCGAGGGCAAGATGCGCGTCTGGATTCCCACCGAGCTTTCTTCCATCAACAACGAATAACGAATCACATAACAATAAACGAGAGGGTGCGTCGGACTGTCTGGCGCACCCTCTGTGTTGATGGTTATGATGTTGATTATCTGTGATCGTACGGGCGATTTGCTCTCTCTTCGGCTCTTTGCTTTTCCAGTACAGGATTCTTCAGGTACTTGTCAAGGAAACGGAAGAAGCAGCGCTGCCACAGGATTGCGTTCTGAGGTTTCAGAATCCAGTGGTTCTCGTCGGGGAATACCACCATCTCGGCCTCAAGACCGTGCATCTTGGCGGCGTTGAATGCCATCATGCCCTGCGAGGCGAGGATGCGGTAATCGAGTTCGCCTACCGTGATGAGCATAGGCGCCTGCCATTCGTTTACGAAGCGGTGAGGCGAGTTGGCGAATGTGCGCTGTGCCGTTGCATTCTCCTTGTCCCAGTATGCGCCGCCCATGTCGAAGTCGGCAAACCACATCTCCTCTGTCTCGAGATACTGCGACTCCATGTTGAAGATACCTGCATGAGCGATCAGGGCTGCGAAGCGGCCGTTGTTGTGACCTGCCAGCCAGTAAACGGAGAATCCGCCGTAGCTTGCGCCGATGGCTCCCACATGGTCGGCGTCAACGTAGGGCTGCGACTTGATGTAGTCGGTGGCTGCGAAATAATCCTGCATGTTTTGGCCGCCGTAGTCGCCCGATATCTGACGGTTCCATTCCGTGCCGAAGCCCGGCAGACCGCGACGGTTCGGGGCGATTACCACGTATCCGTGAGCCGCCATGATCATGAAGTTCCAGCGATAGCTCCAGAACTGGCTTACGGCCTGCTGCGGGCCTCCCTGACAATACAGTATGGCGGGATATTTCTTGTTGGGGTCGAAGTCCGGGGGAAGGATTTCCCAGCAGGTCATCATCTTGCCGTCGGTGGTGGGCACCATTACCTTGCGCACCTCGCCGAGCTTGAGCTGGTCCATCAGGTCCTTGTTGATCTGCGTCAGCATCTTGGTCTCGGCCTGTCCTTTCGTCACGAGGCAGATGTCGGCGGGCTCGCGCATGGAGCGGCGCATCGTGATGGCGGCGTTGTCGCTCACGGGGATAACCGTGCCGTAGTCATACTGGCCGGCTGCGACAGTGTCGATGGCGCATGTGTTCACGTCGATGCTGAACACAGGCTCCGTGCCCTCGTAATAACCGGTGAACCAGATGGACTTGCCGTTCTTGGCCCATGCAATCTGCTCGGGCCAGTAGTCCCAGTTTTCGGTCAGATCCTTCTTGGCACCAGTCTTGACGTCCATCACCATCAGGCGCTTCTTGTCGCTCTCGTATTTCGGAGTGGCCATCGAGAGCCATGCTATCTGCGATCCGTCGGGCGAGAACGCCGGATCGGTGTTGTAGCCCTGTTCGCCGGGAGTCAGTATCTTTGTCGACTTGTCGGCGAGATTGTACTGATACAGGTTGGAGTTGGTGGAGAATGCATAATCCTGGCCCTTCAGCTTGCGGCTGACATAAACCAGCGACTGACCGTCGGGCGCCCAGGCGAACGACTCGGCGCCGCCGAATGGACGCATCGGGCATTCAAACGGTTCGCCGGCCATGATGTCGGCCTCGTTCTTGATGCCGTCGTTGTCGAAATCAGCCACGAAGGGGTGAGGTATCTGCGTCACCCACTCGTCCCAATGCTTGTACATCAGGTCGTCCACCACGCGGCCTGTGGTCTTGGGCAGACCCTCGAACAGGGTGGAATCCTTGTCGAAGGCGTCGATGGGGGAGCTGAACACTATGTGCTTCTCATCCGGAGCGATGGAGAAACACTCGATGCCGTTTTTCATTTCGGTAAGACGCTTCACGTCGCCGCCATCAGCATTCATGCGGTATATCTGCACCGCGTCGGTTTCCTTGTCTTTGGCCAGGAAAGCGATTTTCTCTCCGTTGGCATACCAGCGGATGTTGCCTTCCGAACCGGCAGTCTTGGTGAGACGCTTCATGTTCTGGCCGTCGGCATCCATCACATAGATCTCGGCGTTGCCTTTGTTCTCCTCGATGTCCTCATAGGTGAGGGTGAAGATGATTTTCGACCCGTCGGGCGAAGGCTGCGGGTCGCCGATACGGCCGAACGATTCCAGCACTTCCGGAGTCATCATGCCGTTCACAACCTTTACGTCCGGCTTCTCGATGATTTTTTCACTCGTTCCCTTGTCTCCGCATCCGGTCAGAGCAAGTGGCAACAACATGGCACACATGGTCAATCCTGTTTTGTTCATGTCATTTATGTTTAGGTTTATGTTTAGTTCGATTAGGGTATAGAATCTGCACCAGGTCCGGCCTGCGCATCTTGCGCAGCTCCGTTATGATGCCCTGCCGCTCCTCCGGCTTGTACCAGAAGAAGAACCGCCTCTGCGCCAGCTTCTGCTCCTGTGTCTTGGCCGTGTAGACTTTCTCGCCCGTATAGGGGTGGATCCCGGTGTAATATATCTCCGTGGCCACCGTCATTGGCGTAGGGGTGAAATCCTGCACTTGTTCCAGCTGGAAGTTCAGCCCCTTGGTTATGGCCGACAGCTCGGCCATGTCCTCCTCGTGACACGCCGGGTGCGATGAGATGAAGTAGGGTATCAGCTGCTGTTTCATTCCCGCCTCCTCGTTCACGCGGTCGAAGATACGTTTGAATTTCCTGAACAGCTCGAAGCTTGGCTTGCGCATGCAGTCCAACACACGGTCGGAGGTATGTTCGGGCGCTACCTTCAGGCGCCCCGACACATGCAGCCGTATCAATTCCTCTATATACCGGCGGTTGGTCTGCCGCACATGGTCGTCAGGATTATCCGCCATTGCCAGGTCATAGCGCACCCCGCTGCCGATAAACGACTTCTTGACACCCGGCACGCTGTCGGCGGCATGATACACGTCCAGCAGCGGTGCATGGTCGTTGTTGAGGTTAGGACAAGGCTTGGGATGCAGGCATGACGGGCGCACACACTTGCTGCAGATGTCGCGGTTGCGTCCACCCATCGCGTACATGTTGGCCGACGGGCCGCCAAGGTCCGAGATATAGCCCTTGAAGTCGGGCATGTGAGTGATCTGCTCAACCTCGCGCACTATCGATTCCTTCGACCGTGAGGCTATGAACTTGCCCTGATGCGCCGATATTGTGCAGAAGGCGCAGCCGCCGAAGCAGCCCCGGTGCATACATACCGAATGGCGTATCATCTCATATGCCGGTATGGTCTTCCCCTTGTAGCGCGGATGCGGCATACGGGTATAGGGGAGGTCGAACGTGGCGTCCACCTCCCCGGTGGTCATGGGCGGATACATCGGATTGATGCGCACGGTCTTGCCGATAGCCCGCTGGTAAATCACGCGGCCGTGGTATTTGTTGGATTCCTCCTCAACATGCCGGAAATTCAGCGACTGCTTGCGCTTGTCCTTCAGGCATTCCTCATAGCTGGACAGTTCGATGGCCTCGGGTGCCGGCTCCTTATCGGTCAGGAAAACGGTCTGCGGCACGTCGGTGATGTCCTGTATCTTCTCGCCAGCCTCGATGCGGCGCGTCAGTTCCAGCATGGTGCGCTCACCCATGCCGTACACTATCATGTCTACGGGAGCGTCAAGCAGGAACGGGGGGCGCAGACGGTCCTGCCAATAGTCATAATGCGAAACGCGGCGTAGTGACGCCTCGATGCCACCGGCTATGACCGGAACGTCGGGGTAAAGCTCCCGCAGTATCTTGGAATATACTATTGTGGGATAGTCCGGGCGCATTCCGTGGCGTCCCCCCGGAGTATATGCGTCGTCGTGACGCAGGCGGCGGTTGGCCGTGTAATGATTCACCATCGAATCCATCGCCCCTGCCGAAACACCGAAATAGAGGCGCGGCTTGCCAAGTTTCTTGAAGTCGCGGAGGTCGTCGCGCCAGTTGGGCTGAGGCACGATTGCCACCTTATAGCCGGCATGCTGCAGCACACGGCCTATGACCGCGGCTCCGAACGACGGATGGTCAACATAGGCGTCGCCCGAAAACAGGATGATGTCGGCCTGGTCCCAGCCCAGCGCCTTCATCTCGTCGCGGCTCGTGGGCAGGAAGTCCTCGCGTCGCGGATAAGTGTATGTCTCAGTTCTGTTTTGCTGCATTTTTAGCTGTTTCTGTGGCTTCGGCACGCGATTCAAGCATATCCTGCAGCCCTACCAACTGGTCGCGCAGGCGAGCCGCCTCGATGAAGTCGGTGCGGCGTGCCGCGTCTATCATGTCGCGTTTCACAATCTCTATCTGTTTCTCCAGCTCGGGCGGTGTCATATATTCCAGCACCGGTTCGGCGGCGAATACAGCCTGGTGTTCTTCTTCGATATAGGGTCGCGGTTTGCGCGGTGCGGTCGGATTCTGCGGTTTCTGGGGACTCGGTATTCTTGACTTTCCTTTGGTCGGGTTCTGTGCCTTGGCCTCTGCAGCCTCACCGTAGATTTCCACCAGCTCGTTGTGGCTTTTCTTGGCGATGGGGGTGGGAGTGATGCCGTGCGCCTCGTTGTAAAGCATCTGCTTGGCGCGGCGGCGGTTGGTCTCCTCGATGGTCTGGCGCATGGAGTCGGTAATCTTGTCGGCATACATTATGACACGGCCGTTCACGTTACGCGCGGCGCGGCCTGCAGTCTGCGTCAGGCTGCGGTGGTTGCGCAGAAATCCCTCCTTGTCGGCGTCCAGGATGGCAACGAGGCTGACCTGCGGCAAATCCAGACCCTCGCGCAGCAGGTTCACGCCAATCAGCACGTCGTACACACCTTCGCGCAGATCCTCCAGGATCTTGATGCGCTCTAATGTATCAACATCGCTGTGGATGTAGGCCGAATTGATGCCCCATTTTATAAGGTGCTTGTTCAGTTCCTCGGCCATGCGTTTGGTGAGCGTGGTGACTAATACGCGCTCGTCGGCGTCGATGCGCAGGCGTATCTGTTCCATCAGGTCGTCTATCTGGTTCAGGGTGGGACGTACCTCGATTTCCGGGTCGAGAAGTCCGGTGGGGCGTATCACCTGCTCCACGAACACGCCTTCGGTCTGCTGCAGTTCGTAATCGCCGGGCGTGGCGCTCACATAGATGGTCTGCGGAGTGAGGCGCTCGAACTCCTCGAACTTCAGCGGGCGGTTGTCGATGGCCGCCGGCAGACGGAATCCGTATTCCACCAGGTTCATCTTGCGCGACAGGTCGCCGCCGTTCATGCCCCGTATCTGGGGCAGCGTTACGTGACTCTCGTCTATGATGGTCAGGAAGTCCTTAGGGAAATAGTCCAGGAGGCAGAACGGGCGCATGCCGGGTTCACGACCGTCGAAGTATCGCGAATAGTTCTCGATACCGCTGCAGTGTCCCAATTCCTTGATCATTTCCAGGTCGTATGTCACGCGCTCACGGAGCCGTTCTGCTTCCAGAATCTTTCCTTCATGCATGAAGAAGTCAACCTGTTTGCCCAGGTCAACGGCTATCTGGTCCACGGCCTTCGCGGTGCGCTCCTTGCTCGTCACGAAGATGTTGGCAGGATATATGTTGAATCCCTCCAGGTCGGTGAGCACCGCGCCTGATACCGGGTCCACGGTCTGCACTTTCTCGATCTCGTCGCCCCAGAACACCACGCGCAGCCGGATTTCCTCGAACGACAGCATGATGTCTACCGTGTCGCCTCGCACACGGAACTGGCCGCTCTGCAGGTCGGTCTCCGTGCGGCTGTACAGCGAGCTGACCAGATCGCGCAGGAACTGGTTGCGGCTCACGCGCTGGCCTACCTTGACCGATACGACCGTCTGGCGGAAGTCCTCTGGATTGCCCATGCCATAGATGCAACTCACCGACGACACCACGATGACGTCACGGCGTCCCGACATCAGGGCCGCAGCCGTAGAGAGGCGCAGCTTGTCGATCTGCTCGTTGATCATCAGGTCCTTTTCGATGTATTTGTCACTGCCGGGTATATAGGCTTCGGGCTGGTAATAGTCATAGTACGAGACGAAGTACTGCACGGAATTCTCCGGGAAGAACGACTTCATCTCGGAGTATAGCTGCGCGGCCAGCGTCTTGTTGTGCGACAGTATCAGCGTGGGACGCTTCACCTGCTGTATCACGTTGGCCATGGTGAAGGTCTTGCCGGAGCCGGTGACGCCAAGCAGCGTCTGATGGGGGAGTCCGTTGCGGACGCCTTCGGCCAGCTCGGCTATGGCTTCGGGCTGGTCGCCCGTGGGCATATATTCTGATGTCAGTTTGAATTCCATTGTAAATCGGGGTTTGGGAGAGTTGGGATGAGGGGAGAGTCTCAGTCCATACGGTCGCGGTAATCGTCGTAGGTGAACTCGCGCAGCAGCACTGGTTCTCCATCCCGGGGCTGGAACCAGATGGAGGGATGCTGAATGCCGTTGAACATGTTGGTCTTTACCGTGGTGTAATGGTTCATGTCGCAGAGTGTCAGACGGTCGCCCGGCTTTAGGGGACGGTCGAAGCACCAGTCGCCTACAAAGTCACCGGACAGGCACGAGTTACCGCCGAGCCGGTATCTGTACGGCGAGTCTGCGCCGTCGGCCACGGTACCGATGGCCTCCTCCACGCGGGGCTGATACGGCATCTCCAGACAGTCCGGCATGTGGCAGGCAAACGAGGCGTCGATGATGGCGGTCTTGATGCCGGCATCCTCCACCACGTCGAGAACCTCGGTCACGAGGTCGCCTGTCTGCCATGTGAAGGCGCTGCCGGGTTCAAGAATAATCTCAAGATCGGGATACCGCTCGTGCAGACGCTTCATCAGCTTAATCAGATGCTCGGTGTCATAGTCCTTGCGTGTTATGAGGTGGCCGCCGCCCATGTTCAGCCATTTCAGGCCCGGCAGCAGGTGTCCGTATTGCTCTATGAAGGCGTCCAGCACCTTCTCCAGGTCGTGGCTGTCGCTCTCGCACAGAGCGTGGAAGTGCAGTCCTTCGATGCCCGCGGGGAGTCCGTTCGCGAGTTTGTCAGGATTCTCGCCAAAGCGTGAGCCGGGCACGCAGGGATTGTATATGTCGGTTTCGATGACGCTGCAGTGCGGGTTGACGCGAAGCCCCACGCTGACCTTTCGGTCGGCGGCCTCAATTTGGGGACGGAACTTCTCGTACTGGGCCAGCGAATTGAACGTGATGTGGCTGCACCCTTTCAGAAACTCCGGGAATGTCCGCTCGGTATACACCGGGCAATAGGCATGCACGTCGTTTCCGAGGTAGTCCAGCGACAGCTTCATCTCGTTGAGCGAGCTGGCCGTGGAGCTGTGGAAATATTCTTTTATCACCGGAAATGTCTTCCACAGCGCGTTGGCCTTGAACGCCATGATGATCTTGACGTCCGCGGCTTCCGACACTCGTTTCAGCTTCTCCAGATTGGCCCGGAGCCTGTCTTCATATACTATGTAATATGGTGTATCAATCATCGATTATATTGAACTTGGCAAATTGCAACAACAGTCGTTTCACACCCACGTTCTCGAATTCCACGACAATGCCTTCGAGTCCGGAAACGCTTGTGAAGTCATTAATAGAACCTATTCCGAACTTCTTATGTTCGATTTTCATGCCCTTCTTGAGTTCCTGCATCGAGTGGGTGGGCATTTCGTCGAGGGATTTGGTGTCGGCCGGTTTGCGTGACTTGAGCTTTGCAGCCGAGACGAAACCTCCGAAATTCAGCGATTCGGAAGATTGCGACGATCCGTAGTTTCGGCTACGCGAGGAACTGCCGTAGCCGCCGAAACTGCTGCGGTAGTTCATCACCGGATTGGTGAAGTCATCCTCCATTCCCGACGTCTCCATCTTGACGAACTTCGGATCGATGTCGCTCAGGAACCGGCTGGGCGACGTCATCACGGTCTGGCCGTTGCGGAAACGCGACTTGGCGTAGCTGAGCATACACGTGTCCTTGGCGCGGGTCATGGCCACATACAGCAGACGGCGTTCCTCCTCAACCTCCGACATGGATTCAAGCGCCATAGCCGAGGGAAACAGTTCCTCCTCCACGCCCACGATGTAGACGTGCTTGAATTCCAGTCCCTTGGCGGCGTGGGCAGTCATCAGCGTTACCTTCGGGCCGGCCTGCTCGTCCTTCTGGTCCTGGTCGGTGGCCAGCATCACTTCGCTGAGGAACGAGGTCATAGACACATCGCCTTCGCCGCTTTCGATGCGGAACTCCACGAATTCCTTCATGCTGCGCAGCAACTCCGTCAGGTTTTCCTGGCGGCTGATGCTTTCGGGCGTGTTCTCGTGGGCCAGCATGGTCAGCATACCGGTGCGATTGTACACCAACTGTCCCACCTCGTATGCGTTGTGCGTGGTGCTGTCGGTCATGAACTGACGCATCAGTTCCACGAACCGGTCAAGTTTTCCGCGTGTGCCAGAATTGACCGGCAGGGGATAGAGGTCGGGGTTGGCCAATACCTGCCATAGGCTGACTTTGCCCGAAAGTGCCGTATCGCGCACTTTCTTCAACGTAGTTTCGCCGATGCCTCGGGCGGGGTAGTTGATGATGCGTCGCAACGATTCGTCATCGTCGGGATTGACGATGAGACGGAAATAAGCCAAGGCGTCCTTCACCTCCTTGCGCTGGTAGAACGCGGTGCTCCCGTATATGCGGTAGGGCATGGAGCGTTTGCGCAGTGCCTCCTCCAATACGCGGCTCTGAGCGTTGGTGCGGTACAGCACGGCATAGTCCTCGTAGGTGTCGTGCTCGGTCAGTACGCTCTGCGCTATGCGCGCGGCCACAAGCGATGCCTCCTCCAGGTCGCTGTATGTCTGCACTATATCCACGGGAGCCCCCTCTGCGTTCTCGCTGTAAACGTTCTTCGCTAACTGACGGGTGTTCTTCTCTATCAGCGATCCGGAGGCGTTCACGATATTCTGTGTGGAACGGTAGTTGCGCTCCAGCTTGAATGTCTTCAGCCGGGGATAGAACCGCTCCAGGTCGATTATGTTGTTGATGTTGGCGCCACGGAACGAGTAGATGCTCTGCGCGTCGTCACCCACTACGCACAGCTTGTTGTCGGGAGCTGCGAGCTGCGATATGACCAGGTGCTGGGCATAGTTGGTGTCCTGATACTCGTCGACCAGTATGTAACGGAACTGCTCGGAGTATCGCTGACGCACCTCGGGATGCTCCGACAACAGCTTGTTCATGAAGAAGATGATGTCGTCGAAGTCCATGGCGTTGGCCATTTGGCAGCGGTCCACGTACATCTGGAATATCTTGGCGGTCATGGGCCTGCGCGCTTTCATGTCGTGGCCGCCGTACTGACGCGCGTACTCGTCGGGAGTGAGCATGGCGTTCTTGGCATTGGAGATGCACGAGAAGATGGTGGCCGGCTTGTAATCCTTGTCCGACAGACCAAGGTCCTTGATTATCATCTTCACCAGGTTGCGCGAGTCGGTGGTGTCGTATATGCTGAACGAGGGCTTGAATCCCAACAGCTCGGCGTGATTACGTAGCAGTCGCAGGAAAATGGAGTGGAACGTGCCCATCGGGATGCGGTGGGCGGCCTGGGGTCCTACCAATGCCGAGATACGGTCTTTCATTTCGCGTGCCGCCTTGTTGGTGAAGGTCAATGCCAGGATGCGGTGAGGCTGATAACCGCAGTTCAGGAGGTGTACCACCTTGTAGGTCAGCACGCGGGTCTTGCCCGATCCGGCGCCTGCTATCACGAGCGACGGGCCGTCGAGGTATTCTACGGCGGCGCGCTGCTGGTCATTCAGTCTGTCGAGATATCTGTAATCCGGAGTCGGTTGGGTCATTGTTCGCTGAAGGGTAATGCGATTTCCGCGTACTGCGGGATTCGCGGTATGAAATGATAGGTGTTGCCGGCATAGTCGATGCGGCAGCAGTAATGGTTCAGTCCGTTGCTCACCACTAAGTATTGGGCGTGAAGCACCATGTTGTAGCGCACAATCTGGTCGAACACGTCCTGTGTTATCTTGACGTCTGGAGCCTTGTATTCCACTATCACCAACGGCTTGGTGTCGCGACCGAAGGCGATGGTGTCGCAGCGACGCGACATCCCGTTCAGGTGAATGCCCACCTCGTTGCCGAGCAGAGAGGCGGGAAACTTGCGGTCGGTAATGAGCCAGTTCACGAAGTGCTGGCGCACCCATTCCTCGGGAGTGAGCGCCACGTACTTCTTGCGCAACGGATCCCATACACGCTCCACGCCGTCCGCCCCCATCTGCTGCTTAAGCGTGACCGGGGGAAGGTTTAACGTCGGAAAGTCCTTGTGATTTTCTGCCATTATCTGTATCCGGACTTTACTTCTTTAACGGTGACCAGTGGCCCTTGTAGTCGGGGTCGAAGACGGTGTTGAGTATGTCGGCCAGGCGCAGGCCACCACGCAGAAATTGCTGCTCTACTGTTGGAGTCCACTGAGCTATGTAGTCATAGCTAACGTTGGTGTCCTGCGGCGTTGCGTCGTACACCTGTTTGCATATCTCGTACGTCTCCTCCGCCCAGTGTTCGGGATAAGCATCGGTGAGTATCACCTCTGTTTCGGCCGGAGTGGCGCGGTCTATCTGCTGCTGCCACTCGGTGTAGCTCCACTTGTGGCCGGACTCCACCAGGCGCGAATCCCATAGCGAGTGCAGATTTGTAGGCTGTTTGAAGTACTTCACGGTCCAGGAGTTGCCGCCACGGTCCGATGCGTGGCCTAAGTGCATGGGCTGATGGATGTCGCCAAGGAGGTGGGTTACAATCTTAAGGGCCAGGGCGCGCCGGCTGTCATCAATATTGGTATCGGCCAAGACGGCCACCTGCTCGTTGATGGCGCGCACTATGTCACCGCTCGGCAGCAGGGGAGCGCTGCGGAACGTCTGGTCGGCGTCTACGTTCTTGTAATGCCAGGTCTTGCTGTAGGCATACTCGGGCGTATGCGACGCATTGTCCAGCCAGTTGGACCAGTAAACTATCGATTTACCATCAAGCAACGAGTCGACCGCAGCCTTGGTGGCCGGTGTCAGGTGGTTTTCGGCTATGAATGCCACGGTGTCATGTCCTTTCTGGCTCCAGCCATACGACTGGAGAGCGCACAGCGCCATCACACCCGCAACGTTTGTGATTTTTGCGAATCTTGTAAATTTCATTGATAAGACGTCTTATAGAGCCTGTCGCCCCATACCGGAGCCTCAAACTCTTGTTGCTACAAATTTACAAAATTCATGCCAATCCACCAAATAAGTAATAGTGACTATATCTGTGACTATATCTTATAGCGGAGTAGATCGCGGCATCCTGACAGGACTTCGTCGATGATATTAAGACAGCGTTTTTCGGGCAATCGGATTTTGGTGCCTACTGCTATGAAATCGGATAATTTAGGATGTCCTGTGCCATTGACGGAGGTGGCATGCTCCCCGTTATATCCATCGGTGCATAATGTAAGGTCGTATGCAGGCGCGAGCCTCCACTTCCAATTACAGTTATCGTCATCCGGAATTACGTAAAAACTGAAATTCTTACAATGGTCGTCTTTATTGTCAGTGAAGTAATTGAACAGCATACGGCGGTACATCTGCTCAACATCGTCCAGGCTTTGGGTCACATAGCCCGTGAGGGCAAGCAGATTGGAATAGTCCATGAAGGGCTGACTGAGTGAAAGCCCCAGCAGAGCACCGGCGGTGGCTGTATGTAACCTATTGGTGTTTAAATCTATATCAAACCTGCGCGATGCGAAATATTTGCCGTTGATTAGCTTAAAGTCGGGGATGATAATACCGCATCTGCGAGCCGTGTCATTATATAGATATTCCTGTCTCCCGATGTCTTTGGGGTCATAGATATGTCGGAATTTTACAATCCAATGTCCCTCCGAGTCGGAAAATACAGCTTTGGGACGCGCACCTCCGCTATTGCCGCTGTTATACAGCAACAATCCGGCATCGTTGTCTTGTTGTTCCTTAAGCACTTCAAGGGCCATCTGCTGGAGTTTGTCGAAATCGGCTATTGATTCTTCCGCTTCCAGAGTTGTGGCAGGATTGTAAGTTAGAGCACCCATTCCGTTGTCTCCTACAATGGCGAGCCGGTCAAGCGAGGAAAGATCGGAATCGTTGATACCCTGACGCATAAGTGTCTTATGCAGCAGATATCGACCATATCCATCGGGCAGACTGTCTTCGAAAATCCCGAAATCGCCTTTAAACGGCTGGGGCTTTGCTACAAAGACACTGGGTTGCAACGGCAGCTCAAGTGGAGATATGCTGAATCCATCGGCTATCCATGCGGTGTCGTATTCAAATACGTTGAGCCGGTTGTCGGGAGTGAGCGACAACGTTCCGACACGTCGCCCGCGAAACAGGACTTGCAGTTTTTCGGTATGTGTCATTTCTTAATGGGATAAGCGCGTTTGTCATCTTTTTTGCGGCGGATTTGCTCAAGTTCCTGCATGGTGTTGAATTTTGCCGTGCTGAACAAATTTCTGATGTCGGATATGTAACCTAATGCCATGGCAAGCTTTATAAGCGACTCAAAGGCAATAAGACCGGTACGTTCAAAACGGGCCACCGTAGAAATGGGTACTCCTGACCGCTCGGCTATATGTTGCCGTGTGATATTCCTTTCTACACGCCGTTTGCGGAAATTCTCGGCAACTTCTTTTGCAACATCCTCAGGATTATCGAGTGTATAGCTATCTAATAATGATAATATATTATCATTAATTCCATTTTGCGCCATAATACAGATAATATTTTGACACAAATATACGCAATAAGTCTGAATTATGCAAGCTAATTAATAGCTTTTTTTACCCATTGTGCATTGTGTCTGTAATCATCCTAAGACCTTCAGGCCGATAATGGATAGGATAAGGGTGGTGATGAAGAATATGCGCAAGAATGTGGCCGGCTCGTTGAAGAAGAATATGCCGACCAGCACCGCGCCCACGGCTCCGATGCCGGTCCAGACTGGATAGACCGTGCCGATAGGAATCTTTTGCGAGGCCTTCGCCATCAGGAACATGCTCAGTGCCAACGCCACTACGAAACCGACCCACCAGCCCGTCAGCTCATGGCCGGTGGCCGTTCTGGTTTTGCCGAGGCAGAAGGTGAAGGCAACCTCCATCAGCCCGGCAAGTATTAAAATTATCCAGCTCATAATTACATTACTTGTCCTGTCGAGGGCTGCAAGAATATCTCGGCGTCTCCTTCCAAGGATGCCGCAAAGTTACAACTTTTTCCCGGCATGTGCACACTGCGTGCATATTATTTTGACTCAACTTTCGCAAATATGGAATTGATGAAGAAATTGGGTACAGAACTCTATCAATCCTACGCCGATGCAAAACTGACAGAATGCATAGAACTTTTTATATGTCCCATTATCAGAACCTCACACCACCGTTCCCCATCCCCGATTCCTGGGAATGGGTAAGACTTGGTGATATAATTGAAGAACCTAAATATGGTACTTCGGCAAAATCATTAAAATCAGGGAAAATGCCAGTATTAAGAATGGGAAATCTTACAAGAGATGGAAGATTAGACTATTCTAATCTGGTATATACTGATAGCATTTATGATATAGAAGAATATAATCTTAAAAAAGGAGATATACTTTTTAATAGAACGAATAGCAGTGAATGGGTTGGAAAATGCGCATTATATGACGCTCTAATTCCGGCGATATACGCAGGATATTTAGTTAGGGTACGTCCAATAATTGTGCTATCCAAGTATCTCATAGATGTTTTGACAAGCGACTATTACAGAGATTGGTGCTACTGTGTTAAAACAGATGCAGTGAATCAATCTAATATCAATGCTACAAAATTATCTGATTTTAGGGTCCCATTACCGCCAATCGAGGAACAATTACGTATTTATAGTAAATTCCAAGAATACAATGAGTTGATTAATCGGATTTCCGATATAGAATACCTTTTAAAGAATAAGGTTGAGAATGTTAAACACAAGATATTAGAGTTGGCAATGCAAGGCAAACTTGTTCCGCAAGACCTGGCGGACGAGGCTGCCGCCGACATGCTACGGCGCATCAATCCGAAGGCAAAGATTATAACCGATAACCCACATTCATGGAACATTCCTGAAAGTTGGTGCTGGTGTCAACTTGGAGACATATTCTATCATAACACAGGAAAAGCATTAAATGCCTCCAATGGAGATGGTATAGAGTATGAATACATCACAACATCCAATGTTTATTGGGAACGATTTGAGTTATCATCCTTGAAAATAATGTTATTCAAGGATAGTGAAATAGATAAATGTTCGGTAAAAAAAGGAGATTTGTTAGTATGTGAAGGTGGAGATATTGGGCGTGCCGCTATTTGGGATTTGGATAGAAGCGTAATGATTCAAAACCATCTTCACCGCCTTAGACCTTATTCGGTAGATATTTGTACTCGACTATATTGTAAGATTCTAAGGGCTTATAAGCACAAGCAGTTGATTGGTGGGAAAGGAATTGCGTTGCAAGGATTCTCGTCAAACGCACTCCATAAGTTGATTGTTCCTTTAATTCCGGCCGAGGAACAGAGGAAGATGCTTGACCGAATAGAGTCGTTATTTGCAATTTTAGGCAGAATCGAAATATCCTTGCAATCTTGATGATTGTGATTGCAAGGATATTATTCGTAACTTGGATTACCAGTTGACTATCTTGTCAACGATAGCTTGCTGTTCTGTAGCGGTGCGACGGAGGTAGATGCGCGTGGTCTCGATGCTTTCGTGGCCCATGAGGTCTGCGAGTAGTGCCAGATCGTTAAAACGGTCGAGAAAGTTCTTGGCGAAACGATGACGGAATGAATGGGGATAAACTACTGCGGTGTTGATGCCATATTTCTTGGCGAACAGTTTCAGCTGTTGTGCTATGCCGCGGGCTGTAATTCTCTCTCCGAAGCGATTCAGGAAGATATATCCTGAATTGATACCTCTCTCTTTCAGCCAATTTATCGCCTCCGAGCGAAGCGTTTTGGGGATGTAAAGGCGACGCAGTTTGCCGCCTTTGGAATATATGTCGAGATAGCCTTGTTGAACGTGTTCTGCTTTGATTTGAAGCAGTTCACTAACTCGGGCACCGGTGGCAGTGAGAAACCACACCACGAAATACCATGAACTATGTCCGTCCTTTTTGAGCTTCGATTTGAAGAACTTGTAGTCAGCGTCGCTTATGACGTTTTCGAGGAAGTTCTTCTGCTGGACCTTCACGAAACGCATTTTGAGTTTATCCTTTTTGATAAACTCCAGATACTTGTTGATGGCCTGAAGTCGGAGGTTTACAGTCTGAGGTTTGTGGTGTTCCACAAGATACCCCTTGTAGGCGAGAAGATTCTCGCGCGTCACTTCCTTGTACTTTCCAAGGAAATGCGTCACCGTCCAGACATACGAGCGGACGGTGTTCGCAGCCAGGTCTTGGCGCGAAAGGAATGATTTGTACTTTGTTATCATGTCATATTCAAATTGAGTTGAACATGACAATAAGATAATATGATTATATCTTCAATGTTTTTTCAATTTCATCCAACAATTTAAATAATATTTCAATCTTATCAATTATTCTTTTTTGTTCATTACAAGGAGGTATTGCAATTATAAGATTAGACATGGCTTTAGTGGTAAAGTGTTTGATAGTTACTCCACTGCACAATTCGTCTATCCAGTATTTATTTTTTGAATATAAGAGTACGTATTTCAGGAACTTTTGTTCTATTCCCATAAGGGGTCGAATTCGATGAAGGGCATTTTGATAGAAAATTCTATCGCCCTGCCAAATTGCGCATCTTCCAACATCCCCTCCTTCACATACTACAAGATCTCCTTTATATACGGAATAGCGTTCAAATTCCTCAGGTAAAATTCTAGTATGCTTAATGGTGCTTAAATCGAAATACCCATTCTTGACATTGATGGCGCAAAGATAAGCTTTCAACTGCCCTTGATCTGTCGCTTTATTTAGTGTCTTACCAAGAGACGCATGGCAGACATCAGTAAAGCAGGTACATACCCAGTTCTTTGGAATGTCCCTATAATGTGGGTTATCGGTTATAATCTTTGCCTTCGGATTGATGCGCCGTAGCATGTCGGCGGCAGCCTCGTCCGACAGGTCTTGCGGCACGATCTTACCTTGCATGGCAAGGTCCATAATCTTCGATTTGGCTTGCTGAATGGTAAATTGCAAATTCTCCTTTCCATTTTCTATATAAGCAATCTGCTCTAAAAAATTCTCTATTTCAGAAACAATGCGTTGTTGTTCATAAAATGGAGGCAGTGGAATATAAGCAGAACTTGCTGTTTCTATCGAGAGTTTTGGCTGTGCAACCTGATGAAAACGTGATGAAAAATGCTCTTGAACGAAAGATGATGACAAAGCATATAGAAGGTACTCTTTTACGCATCCGATGTTGGTGAGTTTCGCTGCATTTTCTGTCAGATTCATTCCACTTACCTCATGCGGAATCGAGCCAACTGATCCAATTGTTCCCGCTATTGTCAGATAAAGGTCTGAAGAATGAATCGTGTAATTTTTAATTTCTTCAAATACGTCCTCATCTATATATTTAAGATCTGACATTACAATAGTATTATTTTTCATGTCAGAGACTCTCAAATATACATGGCTGGTTTTATGAGCAGAAAAAGTTTTACCCCGAGGGATACGTTTACCTCCTTTTATGGAACATATATCACCAAGTCTTACCCATTCCCAGGAATCGGGGATGGGGAACGGTGGTGTGAGGTTCTGATAATGGGACTCAGAGGAAGATGATTTGGACTTTTTGGGGCGTTTGATTTTGCCTTCGGCTATAAGACGCTCTTTCTCGGCGCGGATGCGTTCGAGTAGTACGGATGCCGGCTCGTCATTGGGATCTTGCGGAACGAGTTTTCCTCGTATGGCGAGGTCGAGTATCTTTTGACGTAGTTTTTTTGTGTCCATAGCAATCAATTATTGTCCAAAAACAGATTACAGAACTCGTTAAGCTGTTGTTGCAGCCTTTCCTGAAAGCCAATTGTCTTCTCAAACACACGGGCAAATTGTCCAGATGACGTCTGGACAATTTGTGCAGTTTTTGACTGCACAATTCTTTTACGGCAGCTGTCCATCAGTCTTCCTTGATATTCAGTTGGGCGAACAGTTCCTGAAGCCTTGACACTGCCGAAGCGATGTTGTCGCTTTTCTCCTTTATGTCGGCCATGAGTTCGGCGAGGGTGACATCTTCCATGTCGTTGCCCTGACGTATCCATGTTATGTCGAGATTGGTCTTGTCTCTCCCGAACAGTTCAGCCACATTATATTTGCGCCAGCGTCCGTTGGGGTTGGTCTCTGGGTCGTAGGTCTCTTTACGGGCTGACAGGTCACCGGCATTGTAACATGCCACGAAGTCGTCGAGGTGATGACGTTGCATCGGATTTGTGGCGAGCGTATGCTTCACATCCGTGCGGTAGTCGTAATACCACGTCTCTTTTGTCGGCTCTCCTTTGGTGAAGAACAGCACATTAGCCTTTACGCCATTGGCGTAGAATATTCCGGTGGGCAGACGGAGGATAGTATGAAGGTTGAAGTCGGTGAGCAGACGGCGGCGGATAGGTTCGCCGGAACCCTCGAACAATACATTGTCAGGCAATACGACTGCAGCACGGCCTCCTTGCCGAAGCATCAGCATCATGTGCTGAAGGAAGTTGAGCTGGTTGTTCTTGGTATCTATGTAGAAGTCGTGGCGGTTGATTTCCACTGACCCGGCGGCACGCGTGCCGAAAGGTGGATTTGCAAGGATTACGTCCGGATTGATTGCCGATTCCTTTTCAAGGGAATCTTCACACACAATTGGACTGCGCTCCGTACCGACACCGTGCAGATACAGGTTCATCGAGGCGAGTGTCACCACGAGCGGTGTATTGTCGCTGCCATGCAGAGCCTTGTCGCGCAGAAAATCACGTTTGGCCTTGTCCTGACTCTGCGGCTTCATGAAGTCGTATGCCGCGAGAAGAAAACCGCCGGTGCCACAAGCCGGGTCGCATACGGTCTCGCCGATTTTGGGACGGATGCAGTCGACCATAGCCTTGATGAGCGGGCGTGGTGTGAAATATTGTCCCGCACCGCTCTTCTTATCCTGGCCGTTCTTCTCCAAGATGCCTTCATATATGGCCCCCTTGACATCTACATCCATACCAAGCCAGTCTTCTCCATCAATCATGGTGATGACTTTTTTCAAATAGACCGGTTGTTCGATTTTATTGACCGCTTTAGTATATATAGTACCAATAAGTCCTTCTTCCTGACTTAACCGCTTTAGAATCTCCTCATAGTGATCAAGAAGATCCATGCCATCAAGTTCACGTAGAGAGTTCCATTTGCATCCGTCGGGGATCGCCGATTTCTCATCAAAAAGTTCTACGTTCTCTTCATCCATCTTCAGAAACAGAAGATATGTAAGTTGTGTGATGTAATCAGTAAAACCGACTCCCTGTCCTGCAAGAACAGTGGCCATATTCCACACTTTCTTGATAAGCGACTGTTCGGATGTAGATTTCTTTGCCATTTATGTTATGCTACTGTTTTTCTAAATACTATGAAACTGAAGAGAGAGTTGAGGGCTGAATTGGCATTTTGCTTGTTGCCGAATGCCCTTATTAGCTGGGCAGCGCGCGTTTTGTCGTCCTCTTTAATATCATCGATGGAGCAGGCACCATTCGATGCAATATAATCAACAACCTTACTGATAATCTCGCGCTGTTTGGACGTAAGTTCTCGCTGGTTCTGACCCATCCAGAGGTTAAAATACTGACGTGCTGTACCTACCACGCTTTCGAGGCGCTCAATCTGCCGAAATGCAAAACGTACCAGCTGAATGATATTAGTCAAAGCCTCACGTTCTAAACTATTGGCATAACGTTTCACCTTGTCGGGCTGGAGCACAGCGTATGAATTCCACAATGCTCCGGGACGGAAACCGCTATTGGTCTGCTCCATACGCCGCCGTAGATTCTGGAGCATTGCGAATGTTATCGGAGTGCCCTCATTATTGTAGATAATGCGTAATGCCTCAATCTCATCTGCATGAGCTCGGCAATATTCTTCAAATGCCTGTGTTGTGGCGCTGGCATCCTCGACTGAGAAGCCTTTCGATATAAGATTGTCCTCTCCGGGTTGCAGAGTCTTCACAAATCCGGCTGTCAGAATAAGAACCCATTCGCGGGCCTTTGGATTCATTGAAAGCGGACTAACAAGACCTTTACGCTCAATGTTGGGGTGGTTAACATCTATGAACGGTGGTAAGTCCTGATTTTCAAGAGCCTGATAAATCCTGGCGGCAAGCTCGCGCATGTCCGTACCATGAGAGCGACGCATGAATTCGTTGCGCTGTTCATCGTCGGACTTGTTGTGAAGTCGTGCCAAAACTCCGGCGAGGCGGTTAAGATATTCATCAGGAATATAACCGTGAGATACTTCTTCAAGTAACTTCTTTAATGTGATGCGCTGGTCTGGTTCTTCATCATGAGTCGGTATTCCTTTCACACTTCCTACGACACCAACGCAGTCAACGAGATAAAAACAATCTTTTGTATCAGCGTTTGGAGTGACATTGCGAAGAGCTTCATCTCCAATAGTTCTCACGCCTCTACCTTTCATCTGTATGTAAAGGGGTAGAGAGGAAACATCACGCATAAACATTACCACTTCAAGCGGTTTCACATCCGTGCCGGTAGCTACAAGAGTACAGGTCACTGCTATGCGGAAATCCTTGTCGTTGCGGAAATCCTTTATGAGTTTATTGCTGTCGCCGCATGAATATGTGATTTTCTGCACGAACTTGTCATCATCACGTCCGAAAACCTCTTTGGCTATATTGACGATATTGGTAGCGTGTGCCTCGTTGAGAGCAAAAATCAAGGTTTTGGGTATATAGTCCATTTTAGGCTCGCGTTCTGTGAACATATCCGTATAAATGCTGTCGCGGAATGTTTCAAGCACAAGCTTTATCTGCGCTGGATTGATTACACTGCGATTAAGTTCCTCCCGGGTATATGTCGATGTCTCTTTGTTTTCGATTACCTCGACAGTTCCTGTATATCTTGTTTCCTTTCGTAGTTTATCTCCTTTTCTGATTGCTCCGCCATTAGTCGTTGCCTCCGTCTTGATACTGTAAACACGATGACCCACATTCACTCCGTCAAGTATACTCTGCTCAAGAGTATAGTTCACAACTACGTTATTGTTGAAGAAGGCAAGTGTTTCGTGCACCGGAGTCGCAGTGAGTCCTACTAATCGTGCCGTATCAAAATAATCAAGTACCTTTTTCCAGTTGCCGTATATTGAGCGATGGCACTCGTCGATTATTATCATGTCGAAATAATCGTGAGGGAGCTTCGGATTATCGGGTAATGTCACCTCCTTTGGACCGTCGGCAGTGGATTCTTCATCGGAATCGTCTATGATCGGTTCTCCTTTAAGGAAAGCGAAGAGTCGCTGAATGGTTGATATTATGACATTGCTATCCGAAGGAATTTCGTTGTTTTTGAGACGAGATACTCCATATATTGTATTAAACGCATCGCCGTTCTGAGTCAATCGAAATGTACCGAACTCGCCCTCTGCCTGTTTGCCGAGATTGTTACGGTCAACAAGAAAAAGCACCCTCTTCATACCAACATGGGCGAGCATACGATATGCTGCCATACATGCAGTATAAGTTTTTCCGGCTCCTGTAGCCAGTACCATCAGAGCCTTTTTCTGTCCTATCCTGAAACTAGCTTCAAGGTTGGTAATAGCCTCAAACTGACATTCCCGGAGGCCCTTCTTCGGGACACTTGGCAGCCCTGCAAACGGATCATCAATGCCAAGCATTCCGACAATTTTCTTCGGAGATGGCATCTTGATAAGTAAATCGTAATCGGATTCAGACTGACGCATGTCGCGCATGTAAAGATCACGTCCATTGGACGTCATGACTATCGGGAGAGGATTAGAGATGACTGGATAACATGGAGGAACACTGTGAGCATAATCCTCAGCTTGTTCGCATACGCTTTGGGTTGCTACATCCACTTCCGCGCGTTTCGCTTCAAGAACACCAATGGCTTTACCATTTAGGAATGAACTCATTTAAACTTTTGTGATTTGTGAATTTTTTTAAGGAAAACCACAGC